>Ga0209343_10000257_pt1 | contig 73410 bp, 88 predicted proteins | sample RifCSPlowO2_02_FD_184026 | JGI IMG/M metagenome (GOLD analysis project Ga0209343, IMG submission 184026) | Groundwater microbial communities from Rifle, Colorado - Rifle CSP2_plank lowO2_0.2 (SPAdes) (version 2) | ecosystem: Environmental > Aquatic > Deep subsurface > Groundwater | place...
TACCTTTAGTTTTTATTACCTCAACATCATTATCATCATTCATATCACTTTTGAAAATCTCTAAATCATAAGGAAACTCAAAATCAATTGCTGTGTTCTCAGCACTAAAACCCAAATTATTTGAAATGGCAAAAATAATTTTAACATCAGTTGGTTTATCCAGCTCTATTATATCAAAACTAACATCATATGTTTTTCCCAAAGCGTTTAATAGTATCTCTTTGCGAGATTTCCCTAACTCTACTTCTATTTCATTATATGCGTTCCTGATCTCTTTTAGCTTTCCAATTGCTTTTCTATAATTTATTTTTCCATCCAAGTAAAACGCATTCTGTTCCGCACTTGCCATTGTTGTCTTTAGATCTGCAGTTGCATCTTTTCCTAATTCTATCTGTTTTAGCAGTTCCTTCCTTTTATTCTCTAAATTTCCATACAATATTTTAGCTTTCGTTAGTATGCTATTTTCAATGTTTTTTACATTCTCCAAAACCCAAGTTTGCTCTGTTTTTTCAATTAATTTTATCTCTTCATTTTCATAACTAGCATCTATCCCATCGTTTTCCGCAGCCTTTATTAGTTTTTTAACATCACTAATAGCAGCCTTTATGCTAACTATCTTTTCCAATGGTTTGTTTTCAAAAATGTTTATTGCAAACCGTACATTTGTTGCAGCTTGATCAAAATATTCAAACTTATCGCCAAGTGCGCTAGCATCATTTGCCTTTTCAAAAGCTACCTTTGCTTTTTCATAATTTTTTGTCGCCTCATCATGGATAAAATTATCTTTTGTTATTTTTTCGAATTCTTCTAATAAGGTACTTGCTTCTTTTTGTTTTTCCTCAACCATTTCTTTGAGTTTATCATTTATTGTATTTATGCTCCCATCAATGTTATGGTATGTTTTTTCAATATCCTTGAGCACGGTAACTGAGTTTTTAATATACCCAAGTTTCTTTGTCATATACGTTTTTTTCGCATCATCAAACTCTTCTGCTGCTTGTTCAACATTTGTTTTTATCTCAATAAACATATTACTGATAGTTTCCTTTTTCTCATTGCTGAGCGTTTCACTTATTACAAAACTCGCAGTTATCTTCTCTGGTATTTGCTTTTTCAATTCATCTAATTTTTTATTAGCCTTAGCTTCCAGTTCTTCTGTTTGTTGGAACAATACCTTGGTATCATCCTCTGCTTCATTTAGCTTTTGTTCTGCAAGCGTTACAATACTTTCAGCCTCCTTTATAGCGCCAGTATCGTTCCATATGATATCGATGAGTTCGCTATAAGCTGTGGTGTTTGGCAAAGATTTAGAAAATCCGCTTTTCAGATCGTTTTGGAGTTTTATTATCTGCTGCGAGCTCGTTCCATATTTTCCATTTGCTCCAGTTTCCATTATGTCCTCAATATAATTACACGCTTCTCTGCCAGTTGAATAGTAATCATTATCGCAAACGCCAGTATACTTTAATTTTTTATACGCGTCTGCTGCTTCATTCCATTTATTTTCAAGCTCTTTAAATGAATAATCAATCGCATCAATTGCGCTATCCATTAAAGCGCGCCATTTTTTACCGTATTCTGAGCATGTTTCAGCAAGTTCTATAATTCTATCATCTTTGGTGTTCGAGAATAGAGCTCCAAATATGTTAGATAACCCACCGATTGCACCTCCAACAACAGCACCAACAATGCCACCTACCACAGCACCTGGTACGCTAAAAACCCCGCCACTAGGAAGACCAAAGATAAGAGCGCCAGCGGCTGCACCAACACTTGCCCCATTTAGGGCATCACCTGCGCTTTTATTTAATATTTCATCAAGTTTTTTCGTTGGGTTTTTCTGAATATCAGCATAAACATCTGCGCATTTCTTAGCTGCAATTGAGGTTTCTTCTTTATTTTTTATAGCAGTGTTTATTAGACTCTTAAAATTAGAATCTCCTATGTCTTTAATTTTATCCAGCCTTAATTCGTTTATTGGTATATTAAGCAATCCAGGAAACCAAATATCCTTGTTGCTAGCATATAGTATATTGGGGTTATTTACAAGCCATGCTTGATCATGCCATGGTCGTGGAAAAGCAGAAATTGCAATCTGGCAAAAAAGGAATAATAAAATTAGCAGCGCGATTCTAGTTCGCAAGTTACCTCCCAAGTTATTAGCTAGCTAAAGGTTTTATATATTTCTGTTTATTATATGTTAAGAATAATAAACGCTTAGAGGGTGGACTAATATGAAGATTCTAATTGCTGATAAGTTAGATGAAGGTTCATTGGTCAAATTACATAGTGCTTTTGATTTAGATCGTGCGGAAGTAGTTAATGCGCCTGCACAAGAATTAGGTCTTGATCGCGAGGGAGGTTGCGCTAGGAATCGTAGGTTCCTGGCATTTGAGCAGGAGTTGGCTACAGCTGATGTACTCATTGTTAGAAGCACGACAAAAGTGAATGCAGATCTTTTAGCCTATGCACCAAATCTTAAACTGGTAGTAAGAGCTGGAAATGGAATGGATAATATAGATCGCGCCGCATGTTCTGCGCGTGGCATAGAAGTTAAAAATGCAGCTGACTTCCGCGCAGTTACAGAAGCAACAGTCTATGCGATTATTGGGCTGCTTAGGCAAATACCAAGAATACACGCTGCAATGGTTGATGGGCGATGGGAAAAAATTATGGGTGCAGAGCTCGCAGGAAAAACAGTTGGCATAGTTGGCTATGGAAAAATAGGAAGCAGTGTTGCTAAAGTGCTTTCTGCGCTTGGTGCTAATGTAATATTTTCTGATGTTGTTCCTAAAGAAACAAATGGAGTTGCAATAAAGCAGGTTGCGCTGCCAGAGCTATTAGCTACGAGTGATATTGTATCATTGCATTGCGATCTAACTGCTGATAATAAAGGTATGATAAATGCTAGTGCACTTGATAAAATGAAAAAAGGTGCATTATTAGTTAATTTTGCGCGTGCAGAGCTAGTTCATACAGATGCAGTTTGCATTGCTATAGAAACTGGCAAGCTAGGTGGTGCACATCTTGATGTATTCGAACGTGAGCCAAAAGAGCAAAAAGCAGCATTTGATGCAGGTAGAATTCGTGCACTAGCGCAACGAGGGTTTAATATTTCATTATCGTCTCATATAGGTAATCAAACTAAAGAGGCGCAATTACGCATTGCAGATGAGGTCGTTTCAATAATAAGAAATTTTATTGACGCAAGAAAGCTCGTAACAGAAAGGCGACCTATTAGACTGCCAGCAACACAAGCAGCTGCCGGACAACCTGGCCGTACACAACATTCCGGTTGATTATTTAAACAATTCCATCTATTTTCTTTTTATGAAATCTATCTTTACAGGAGTTTATTTATTAGATAATAAACTGGCAACTCTTAATGCTGTGCCCGGCAAACAGGTTTACAATGAACACTTAATTAAAAGAGAAGGTAAAGAGTTTCGCCTTTGGGATCCATTTCGCAGCAAGCTTGCAGCAGCAGTAAAAAAAAGCCTGAAAACGTTTCCATTTGTAGCAGGTTCCAAGGTGCTTTATCTAGGTGCATCTACTGGTACAACTGTTTCTCATTTAAGTGATATTATTGGCAATGGTGAAATCTTTGCTATAGAAATATCAGCGCATGTTATGAAAAGCCTGCTTAGGTTAGCTGATCAACGCAATAACATTATTCCGATTCTTGCAGATGCAAACAAGCCAAGAGAATATAGAGATGTCGGACAGGTTGATGTGTTATACCAAGATGTCGCACAGGCAAATCAATCTGAGATATTAATAAAAAATGCACAGCAATTTCTCAAACCAGAAGGCATTGCAATGCTTGCAATAAAAAGCCAGAGTATAGATGTAACGAAGAAGCCAAGCGAGGTATTTGAGCAGGAATTAAGAAAATTATCTGAATTTTTTGAAGTGCTGGAAACGTTTGAGTTGGAGCCATTCGACAAAGATCATCTTTTTGTTGTTTTAAAAAAGCTATAATTTTCGAGGAAAAAATCCTCAAAAAAAAAACGAAAGATTTATAAAGCTTATTTACTTACTTATTCCGAAGGTGACTTTACCATGGTGCAAAAAGGAATTTTATTGATTTTTTTAGGAATTTTATTAGTTTCTAATATTGGATTTACGATGTTTGTTGGTGGGATTGTAGCACACGTTACTAATTGTGCAACAGAAGCTATACCAACTGGGAATAGTGTACCGGGGGCCATAAGTTCAGCTGCAGTTACTGGCAACGCAACCGGAAATTGGACGCTTGGAGCAAACTTATCTGTGTCTACCTCTGGTTATGGCAGTGGAAGGGTTGTTTTTAATACTACTGGTTCTACCATTGCTGCATGTATTAACATAACTGCTGATAACGTTGTATTCGATATGAATGGTAGTGTGATTCAACTTTCTAATGCTGCTGGATCAACTCCAACCGTAGTAGGTATAAGGGTGGAAGGTGCTAATAATGTGACTATTAGAGACGGTTATATTAATGTGAGTACTACCAGCGTGACAGAGGCAACAGCCAACTATTTCGGTATTATGATAAATGGCAGTTCGAACGTAACTATAATAAATGTTAGTATGACTTCAATGAGTGGTCCAAATGTTCCTGTGACAACCAGTATTGGTATTAATATAAGTAATCTAGATAATGCAATTGGGTCTACCCCTGGTGGTATTTTAATAAACAACACCAATATTTCAAATGTTAGTACAGCCGGAATTAAAATAGAAAATTCAACAAACGTTACTATTCTTAATTCTTGGTTTAATGCAGGAGGTTCGGGAACCTGGTTGAATGGGGTGCCTGCAATAAGTGCAACCCACCAAAATGTGACTAGTGGTACTAATGGTGGCGATAGATACGTAAATGTAACAACCACTATGTTTAATTCAACACTAGCAAATGTCACCGTCTTCTTTTATGGCAATCTTTCATTTGGTCCGCAGCACCTTATGCCACTTCCAGATAATCTGCCTGCAGGTGGTGGAGCCATAGGTGGAACAAAGAAATGGTTTGGACATATATTAAACTTTAGCAGCTCAGATAGTGGTTCAATTGCAAACATTACCTTCCATTATACAACCAGCCAGATAACAACAGCCCCAGCTGAAGACAGGTTGACCATACATAGGTTGGGTTCATTAACTGGTGACGTCTGGTCTCTTCCTATGGATGTAACAAGGAATCTATGGTATACCAATTCAGTAACAGCTACAAACGTTGAATTATTCAGTGCATTTGCGTTATTTGGTGACGATACTTATAATAATCCAGACTCCTCAACTACTAGCAATCCATATTCAGGCAAATCAGACGTTCCAAATCCAACACTAGATTATTCATGTTCTGATAAGAAAATAACAGTAAAAACTGAAAGCGAGCTTAGTGGTGGCAGTATTAGTATGAAATATTATTGCGCTGCTTCAGCTTCATGTGGAAGCTGCAATGGAGGTGCAGTAGGTAATTATGACTCATCAATAAGCTCTGACGGAACAGCAACATTTGATTACTTTGGTCCAGGTGAATATCAATTTGAAGTTACTTCTGTTGGTTCTAGTGAAAACTACAGACCAACTGTTTGGTATAACTCCAATTGGGCATGCTACAAACCAGATGAATCATGTACAAAAGAATGTACTCCAACAAAAGAAAGCTGTGCAGATGGTAGCTCAATAGAAACTAAGAGTTGCGATGCACAAGGAAACTTAGTTCCAACAAACAATGTTTGTCCAAAGTCAGCACCACCACCAGCGCCAGAACCTGAACCAGAACCTCAACCAGCACCTACTCCAGCACCAACACCATCTCCGACCCCTCAGCCACCGCCACAACCACCAAAAGTAACCTTAGATCTTACAACTCCTGATAAAGCAGAGGTAGGAAAAGAATTTGTAGTAAAGGCAACAAAAGATGGCAAGGCTTGTACAGGGTGCTCATTAGTTGTAAAAGGTCAGGATGGTAAAGAGACAAAATTCACAACTGACAAGAATGGGGAAGCAAAGGTTACACTTGCAAATAAAGGGTCTTATGATCTATCATTATTAACTGACCAAGGAACAGTTGCAAAGAAGAGAACTGTTAGTGTAGAATTAGCACTTGGCACAGCAGGGCCAGAAAAGAAAACTGGTGCAGGATTCCTTGAAGATCCAGGCGTTCAAACAGGCTTAATTGTAGTTGTTGTAGTCCTAGTGCTTGCAGCAGTTTATTTTTGGTTCACTGGTCAAGGTAAAGGAAAGCCTGCTTACAAGAAATAAGCCATGAGTTTTGAGCAACGAGTTTGGAGTTAGGGATAGTGAGTAACTCAAGACTCAGAACTCACGACCCATAACCAATCATCTATTTTTATTTTTTTTCTTTCTAATTTTATACTAGTGCTGAATTAATATTATAGTGAGATCCATGAATTTTGATGTTATTGTAGTAGGTGGAGGGCCAGGTGGCAGTACAACTGCATCGTTCCTAGCTAAAAAATACAATAAAAAAGTCTTATTGCTTGAGAAAGAGCAATTCCCTAGGGATAAACCTTGTGGAGATGCAATATCTGGAAAAAGCATGTCAGTGCTTGCTGATTTGGGGATAAAATCCAATGTTGAAGAAGTAGATCCTATTAGGACGCATGGTGTCATAATAAGTTCGCCAAATGGTACAGTGCTTGATATTCCTTTCAAATCAAAAGATCCAAATCGCCATAGCTATGGTTATGTATGCAAGCGTTTTGTTTATGACAATGTACTTTTTCAGCATGCAAAATCATTGCCAAATGTAACAACTATAGAGAGTTTTCATGTGAACGACTTAATATTTGAAGGTACTCAGCTAGTTGGTGTTAATGGAAAGGATTTAACAAGCGGTAAAGAGCATGAGTTTCGTGCTAAAATAATTGTTGGTGCAGACGGTGCAAACGGATTTGTTGCAAACAAGCTTAGCGTTGGCGGCTTGAACGAGTGGCATAGTGTTGTTTCTATACGTGCATATTATGATGGTGTAGAAGGAATGAAACCTGCAATAGAAATACATTTTGTTGATTCGCTCATTCCTGGTTATTTCTGGATATTTCCAACAAGCAAAAGCGAAGCAAATGTTGGCGTTGGTATGATAACTGCCGATATGAAAAAGAAACGTGTAAACCTGCAAAAAGCAATGTTTGATATTATTGAGAACAATGCATTGCTTTCGCCTCGCTTTAAAAATGCAAAAATAACATCTGAGATAAAAGGCTGGAATCTTCCGCTTGGATCTAAAATAAGAAAATGTAGCGGTAATGGATACTTGCTCGTAGGTGATGCAGCCTCGCTTATCGATCCATTTAGTGGTGAGGGCATTGGCAATGCAATGTATTCTGGCAGATTAGCTGCGCGCATAATAAATAACGCATTTGAGAATAATGATTTTACAGAAGCAACACTTGGTGAGTATGAGCGCAGATTGCATGAAGAACTTGACTATGAGCTGGGTATTTCATATAAGCTTCAAAAGCTTGGTCAGAATAAGTTTTTGCTTAATTGGGTTATAGGCAAGGCAGCGCGCAGCGAACACGTGCGCGAAACGCTTTCTGGTATGCTTGCGAATACACAAGCTAAGAAAGGTTTGGTTAATCCGCTATTCTATTTGAAGCTGTTGTTTGCTTAAGCAGTAGCTAGCTCAGCTAAACTTCTTTCCGTCTTTGCCAGCAGACTAAGATTTTTTGCAATTGTTTGTTCCATGTCGTGTATGCCTTCTAATAATCTAGCCTTTTTCTTTTTTAGTTGCTCAATTTCTAATAATTTCTCTGCCTCTTCTCTGCCGTTGACTAGTAAAAGTGTATATAAATTATCATCCAATTTTCCCACACTCCCGTTTATCCTTCCTTCTAATGAAGGGGTTAGTGGTTTACCAATATTTTTTAATGAGTCAATTGCGCGCAAACGGATTTCACTACAACGATCCCGTAGTAATGTTTCAAATATTTCTACTGCATTCTTAGTTTCCATACTCATACATGCGTCTAATAATTTATGCTTAACTTCTGTGGTTTCCTGCAGCCATTTCTCATCTTTGTGTTTTATTGATTCTATAGATCTTATTATGCCTTCTTCTACTTGCTTCTCATGTTTTACGAATATTCGATCTAGTTTTGCTATATATAACGGCTTACAAATAAATCTTGCTAGTTTAAAAGATGCATATAAAACTGGCAAAGCGCAAGCGCCAACAATAAAGCCTAACCATCTTGCCCCGGTTTTTATTTGATCTATTATATCTAGTGCAATTCCACTCTTAGGAACTATCATTTGCTGAGACATGTCAAATAAAGATGGGTCAGCTATTCTAAGTAATAAATCTCCAGTATAATATGCAGAAATTGCACCTAAAATTGCAGTAGCATATACTGCACCACCTGTTATGAGAATATAATTCATGATAAGGTCCTCAGTTGTTGTCTCTCTGCTGCGCGAAGATCTAGATGGCATAGCTATTAATCTTTTAACAAGTGAACCTGCTTCTCTATGTTTTTCTTTAATTCTTATAGGTGTTATCCCTTCTCCTTCGTTATAATCAAATCTATTTGGTAAAAGTGCAACAGCCAAATTCCGTAATCTGTCAGGATCTAATTTATAACCAGTTAATGTTTCCCTAGCTATAAGCCCTTTGACTGTCTCGGATTCGAATCCTTTCCTAGTTTTTAGCAGTTTCATCTTCTTCAAGCTCCCTGGATCAATGCGCCAATTAGCAATAACACTGTTGAGATTACCATGTACAAGTCGATTTCTGATTTTCTTCCTGAGGCTACAAGACCAATTATATATACAACAAATCCAACTAACAATGCCTTGTCAATTGCAAATGTGTAGATAACCGTAGCTATCATTAGCAGCATTGTAACTATTTCGGTTCCATGATATGCCCCAAGCTCTTTTCTTGATGGAAATAAAGTTATCCCGACCCAGAGCAATGTGCCTGTTGTTGCGATTACAGGAACTAGCGCTACTAGCGGCGTGAGCACTATGAATAGCAACATAAGTATGCCGCATACAATCGCAGTTAATCCTGTTCGCCCGCCTTCTCCGATGCCAACAGCGCTTTCCACATAAGTAATAATGCTAGTTGTTCCGAGCATAGATCCACCAACAGTTCCAACTCCATCAACTGTAAGCGCTTCTTTCATCTGTGGCATTGATCCATTTTTATCCAGAATTGTTGTGTTTTTTGTTAATCCTATAAACTTAGCCACGCTTCCGTAAAAATCAACTAGAAACAGCACAAGAATGACATTTAGCATGCGCACATCAAAGATTACATTGAAGTTTAGTTTCATTATGCCATCTAGCATATCCTCTGATACTGTAACCATTTCGCTTGCTTTATTCGCAAGCCCGAGCGCATGCGCAAAAATTGAAGCGATTATAATGCTGATTAATACTCCGCCCCTTATTCTGAATTTTTGCAATGCCAAAACCACTACTAAACCCAAATAAAAGACATACGCAGCAGGACTGATTAATATTCCTAAACTAGAAAGACGAACGCCTTCATATGTTATTATCCCAGCTAATCGTAATGCTATTAATCCAAGAAAAACACCAACACATAGTGATAATCCCGTTTTCATTTTATCGGGTATTGCACGGATTATTTTTACCCGAATATTTGTCAGCGTTACTACTAAACAGATAATACCGGACCAGAATACTGCACCAAGCGCTTCCTGCCATGTAAACCCTAACTGATTTATTACATAGAATGCTACGTAGGCATTCATCTCCATACCTGGCGCTAGCACTAGAGGTTTTTTAGCCCAAAAGCCCATTAGTAATGTTGTGAGCGCTGAAGCTATGATTGTAGCAAAAAGCACAGCACTTCTATCAAATCCGCCTTCTGCTAAAATTGCCGGATTAACTACAAAAATATACGAAAGTGCTAGGAATGTTGAGAACCCAGCGAGTACCTCAGTACCAAAGTTTGTTTTGTGTTTTGCAAATTCAAAATATTTTGAGATGCTATCTAGGATTTTCATGCTTGCCCCTCCTTTTTGAGTTTGAATATTACAAAATCGCTGATTATCCGACCGCTAACTGCCTCATATTCTGGTGTAAATATTATGTCACTTATTTGCACGCCTACTGCATGGAAAACTCCACTGTACCAGCCCATTGGCCTGTGCGTTTCTTCAATCTGATAGCCGCCTTCTTTTTTTGTTTTCATGTATTTGTGATTATCCTCATAACCTTGGCCTGAAGAATGCCTGAAGTCTATCAATGATTCTGGAACATCAAAAATTCGTGGATTGCAGAATCCGACATACGCAGTGCCAGTAGCAGCCAGTAGATTTTTTATATTTCTTATAATTAGAACTACTTCGTCATCAGGAACAATACAAAGTACTAGATTGCACGTTACTATATCAAAACTGCTAGTTGGAATTCTATCTAATGTATCATATGCTCTCTCAGCACCTATTCGTTCAGCAGCGATTCGAAGCATTTCTGGAGATATGTCATATACATTAATGTCAGCGCCTGCCTGTAATGCTCTGCCAGCTATTATGCCCGGCCCTGCACCATAATCTAAAATTCTTTTTCCTTTTAATTCACCACAGGCATCCAATAATTTATTATCATATATTTTTTGTTTAAGATCTTCTCCTTGCAGTTCGCCTGCCACTCTTGCCCATTCGCGCATCTTTCCAATTGTTTTTTGTTTTAGTACCATAATTCCCACCATCTATAACAACTTAACCATTTCATAATATTTAATCTCTTTTAATAAAAAACGCAAGAAATCCGAAAAATATATAAATAAATTAGGATAATTAACAATACACGTATACTGAAGCAATAAAACTAGCAAGTAACTATATTATGTGTTTATAAATATTTACACATAATATACTTATCGGTGGTAAAATGACAACAATGACTCTGGCCGTGCCGGCTGAATTGAAACTAAAACTAGAGGAGTTTCCAGAAATAAACTGGAGCGAAGTAGCTAGGCAGGCTTTTATGCAAAAAATAAAAGACCTGGAATTTCTAAAGCAGTTCAAAGCTGAAAGTAAAATGACAGATGAAGAAGCTTTGAAGCTGGGTAGAGAAGTAAGAAAAGGAATTGCAAAAAGAGTTCGAGGAGAATAACGTGGAGATTGTAATTGATGCAAATATTCTTTTTGCTATTATGATAAAGAGCGGTATTACGGAAAGAATTTTGCTTGCAGATAATTTACATACCTATGCTCCAGAATATATTTTTTTGGAATTTAAAAAGCACAGGAATGCTATTTTAAGGATTACGAGCAGGGAAGAATCAGAAGCATTAGTACCTGATAAAGATGATGCTGCGTACCTTGCGGTTTGCATTGCGAAGAGAATGCCCTTGTGGAGTAATGATAACCATTTTGCCCACCAAGACAAAGTAAAAGTTTTTACAACCCAGGAGCTAATTAAATATCTCGGAATAGAATAATTTTAGGTACTTATATGGCACTTGACAAGAAAGACAAGGAATTACTCACTTTACTTTATCTTAACTCGCGCGAAAGCTTTACCCAGCTTGGTAAAAAGCTAAAGCTAAGTAGCTCTGCGGTTGAGCGAAGAATGCGCCAGCTAAAGGATGCAGGTATAATTTCGCTATTATTTGCAGATGTAAATCTTGCAAAGCTTGGTTTTAAGGCATACAGGATTTATCTAAAATTCGATGTGTTTGATGTAAATACAGAAAAGCAGGTGCTTGCCTTATTCGAGGCATATCCGCAAACGCTTTGGGGCGTTGTATGTGAAGGGGAGTATGATGTACTTTGGCGCATTGTTGCACGAGACGAGTTAGAAGTAGAAGATGCAATAAACACAATGACAGAAAAATTCGGTAAGAGCATTGTTGAGAAAACTGTGATTACTACTACTTATCAAACATATTTATCCTGGAATCGTGCACTTGGTGGTGGGCGCCATCCAGAATTTCCACTTGAACGCGTTACACAACGTGAAAAACTAGATAATATAGATATGAAAATTCTGTCGTTGCTTTACAATAATGCGCGCGCAACTACAGTTGACATAGCGAACATTGTTGGATTAACTCCAGATGCAGTTAGTTATAGAATAAAGAAACTCACAAAAGAGGCGTTTATTCTTGGTTATACTGCATGGTTTGATGCAAAGAAACTTGGATTTGAATATTATAAGATTTTAATTAATTTCAGGGCAATGACACATAATAAAGAGACTAAATTTTTGGATTTTTGCCTTGAGCATGATAATGTTATTTTCTTAAACAAGTGTATAGGCAGCTGGGATATTGAAGTGGATATACTAGTTGAAAACACATTAGAACTCCATAAATTTATTACAGAAATAAAAACAAAATTCGGCCATATAATTGGAAATCATAAATACGTATCAGCAATAGAAGAACGAATGCTTAATCCACTCAGGGCTTAGAGTTATAAATAATTTCTATCAACTTCTATTCATGGAATTCAAAAATATTTTACTCGCACCAGGTCCAGTCAAGGTTTTACCAGAAATATTACAAGCGCAAGCACGCGAAATGATTACACATCGCAGCAGCGAGTTTTCTGCATTGTATAAATATTTAGTTGAGCGTTTACGTGCTTATTTTCAGAGTGAAGAAGCTTATGTACTAACTGGCAGCGGCGCGCTCGGTTTAGAAACGCTAATTGCTAATTTATGCTTGCCTAATGAAAAGATAATATGCCTCACTAATGGAGAATTTGGAGATAAACTCGTTGAAACTGCCAATATTTATACTAATGCAATCGTACATAAACAAGATGATGGGAACGGTTGGAACCTAGAAAGAGCGAAAAAAGCAATTGATGAAAGCGAGGCACAAGCATTGGCAATGGTTTATAATGAAACTAGTTACGGAGTGCGTAATCACATAAAAGAAATATGTGCTTATGCGAAGAAGAAAGGAATGTTTGTAATTATTGATGGCATTTCTGCTTGGCCAGGAACTCCGTTTAACTGTTTCGAGTTTCCAGTTGACGGTTTTGTTACTGGAAGCCAAAAAGGCATTGGTGCACCTCCGGGTATGGCAATGATTGGATTAAGCAAGGCTGCAGTTGAACGCTACAGTAATCGCAAACACATTCCTAGTTATTATCTTGATCTTAGAAGGCATCAGAAACGCTATCAAAAGGATCAGCAAACTCCGAACACACCAGCGATCTCACTTTATTGGGCTTTACAAAAAGCGTTTGATGTTTTAGATAAGAATGGTGGATTATTAGCATGCATTAAGCGCCACATGGATTTTAGCGAATACGTTCGTAAGCGAGTTTTAGAATTGGGGTTTAAACTAATTGCAGAAAAAGGATTCGAAAGTTATACTGTTACTGGATTTTATGCTGATTCTGCCGAGCGTGCCAAAATGATAAAAGATAAGCTCGCGAAAGAATACAAAATAAAAATCGTTGGTTCTCGCGGCAAGTTTAAGGATAATGGATTACGTATTGCGCATATGGGAAATGTAACTAAGCAGGAATTGGATGCTTGTTTGAATGCGATCGAAAGGATATCTGAGTGAGGTTTCATGGGAAATTCTTTAAGAAAAAAAGAGCCGGGATCTTTAGATAGCGTAGAAAGCCAGAGGAGAAACATTATTGTAACCATTGATAAAATAAAACCTCCTTTAACAAAAGAACAGCGTCAATCATTTCAACAAATAGTTGATATGGTTTTGAAATATGGCAGCAATGCCGAAAAGTTAAAAACATTAGGCGATTTAGAACAGTTTGCTAAAATGCCTGATTTTTCTAAATTTATAGATGCTTGTAAATTATTTGTTGAAAGAACTGGAGAAAATGTTCATCGTGGTACTTATGCTTTTTTTGATTACTGTGTTAGAAAATCATCTGACAAAGAATTGCCAGTAAAAGAGGAAGTATCTATAATTGCAGATATAATAAATGAGATGGGAAAGGAATGTGATCCTGTCGATAGGGCGCGTGCGCCCATCGTTTTTTCCAACCTCTTTATACATCATTCCTCTGGTTTTGATCTCACTAATTTACCCACACTCAAGTCCATTGTTCAAGAATCAGTTAATAACTATTTGCTTGGATCACTTTATCTGTCTAGTGCTATTTCAGAACGGTTTGGTCCCTCTTCTTTTAATAAACTAAAGATACCTATGTTAGATGCTTACAGAGTGCTTGCTAATACTGATTTTAAGGCCATTGATAGGCTCAAACCTCTAGTGAGGCGTAGTGATTTTAGTATTTCTGAAGTCGAGAATTTATTTTTAAACTTAAAGACCTTGGCCTTAACATCTCCTGAGCAGTTAGACGAGGCTTTGGGTGGTGCAGCACTTGGAGTGTACCGCTTAACACAAACAGGCATCGTCCATGCAAAAACTCTAGTTGCTAGTTTAGAAGTTAAAGATGCTAACCTCGAGACGTATATAAATTTTGCTTATGCATTAGATGTTTTGGGAGAAGGAAAGACTAAGGAATTATATAAAGAATACGGAATTACTTATTTTCTAAGATATGGTAAAAAAACTTTGGAGGAACTTTATCAAACTTATAAAAATCCCGTTCCAAAGGGTAAATTACCAGATAAACCTGTTTTATTAGTTGTGTTTAATAAGAATGACTATAATGTGCTTTTTAATAGTGAAGGGCGCGAAATTGATGAATTTGCTAAGGTGTATAGAGTTCATATCTTTGAAACAGATAGTGAAAATGGGTTTTATAATTCGATAGAAAAAATAGGTAGACAAGGTGGCGTTGATGTTTTGATAATTGGTGGTCATGGTGAAGAAAGTCATGTTCTTTTGGGCACGCCAAGGAATATTCGGAGTGATGACCACATTTTGGATCTATCAGATGAAGCAGAAATAGAAGAACACAGGTTATCCAACTGGATGACGCCAAGATCCAAACTAATTCTAGCTTCTTGTTCTACAGGAAAAAATGAAAAGGCAATTGCAGCAATGTTCTCACGTATTCTTGGTGTAGAAAGAGTATTTGCACCTAGGGAACCTTCTTCTAAGACATTTTATCAACTAGGCAAAGATGGTTTAATAGAGGATGTAACTTACGAGGTAGTTACTTCTTCAGAACCAGAAGGTGCAGAATTTAGAAAAGGCGTTATGGGATTAGTGCCCCATAAAACTAGTAAAAAGAATAAACCTGCTTAATCATAAATCAAAAAAAATAATAAAAAAATAAAACTATTGTACTTCCAACGTTGCTTGTATCACAGGATGAGTAGATCCAAATTTTCCTTTAAATCCATCATCATCATTGCATGTTTTGCAGTATATCTTAAAGCTGCCAGTTTTATCTGCAACAAATTCTATTTTTACTGGATTGCTTTCATCACTGGATTGTACTGCAGTATTTATTCCATATTCATCTATTGTAAACCCATGCTTATGTACTTCTTGACCTTTTGGTGTTGTTGCTAATATGCGAACTGTATCACCTTTATTTACAGTGAATTTTGCAGGACTATAACTAGTATGCTGAACAACTGCTTTGAATTCTTTTACTTCACCATTCGCGCTCGGCGGAGCTGGTTGTGGTGTAGGAGTCGGCGTGGGGGTTGCGCTAGGGGTCTCCCCTGGCACTGGATTTGGTTGACCTGATGGCGCAGGACTTGGTGCGGGTGCAACTGTCCCGCCTGTTGTGCCACCTTGCTGCGAACAGCCTGCAATTAATAAAATACCAAATAGAAGTAATACTAACATAAAACGCATTTAATCCACCTCAAATAGATAACAAGAAAAAAGTTTATAATGCTTACCAACACCTCTAGAATTCCCTAAACATTGCTTCCATCTCTTCATCTATATGCTTCGCAAGCTCGCGCAGCTTTCGCATTCTTCGTAGCATATCCTGTTCTAATTCCTCTATTGTTTCATCCAAACTCGCACTTCTTAAAAAATAGCGTCTTCCTTGTTTGATTACTAATCCATGGCTCATGAACATATTAATATGATATACGATCGCACCTTGCGTTACTTTTTTGTTCGTTTTCTCGCTATCAACTATTTGTCTAGTAGTTATGCCTTCTCGTCCTTTTGTTGCGCGTAGCAATTCTTTAAAAATGTCCTTCGCAATATCATTCTCGCTATCTGATAAGCCTAGGCATTCACATACCCATTCTATATCTTTATCAATAGAATGCTCAGCAGGTTTTTCCACAGGCTCGCGTATGGACATTTCTCTTAAATAGCGTTGTTTCTGTTTTTGCCCCTGTTTCATGTTTTAATTAAAGAACGAAATATTTAAAAATATTTCGATTTATTTAATAATCTGTTAAAATTTTAGCATTTTGTGGTTTTATGGATTTACCAAAGCAAGATAAGAAAGAGTTACTGGAGCAACAGCAAAAGCAGGAAAAGCTAGCAACAGAGGAGCATAAGCTGCTAAAAGAAACAGATACACAACGCGTTTCAGATTTAGAAGATATGCTTAAGCGTGTGCAGGCAGATTTCGATAATTTTCGCAAGAGATACGAAAAAGAAAAAGAAGAGCTTATCGAGCAAGGAAGCGCAATGATAATATCAAAAATGCTTCCTGTTGTTGATGAACTTGAGCACGCACTTAATGAGGCAAAAAAACATAATGCAAAAGAGCATGCAGCGCTGGAAGCAACGCACAAAAATTTAATGAAGCTACTAGACGGTGAAGGTATCCGCGAAATGAAATGCATTGGCGAAAGTTTTGATCCTTATAAGCATGAAGCAATCAAGAGCGAGCCAAGTGATCTACCAGAACGCAAGATTATTTTGGTATTGAAAAAAGGGTATTATATGCATGATCGCATTCTAAGGCATGCGATTGTAATAGTAAGCAGTGGAAAGAAAAGCAATGAGCCTTGAGCAATGGGCAGTGAGCAAGAGGCGACAAAAGATGAATGAAATAAAAGTAAACGAAAAAACAAATGAATTAAATAAGAAAATTCACGAACTAGGTTTCGATAGCGAAAGCGAGTATAAATTATATTTACAAATCAAAGAATCGCTAAAACAAAAAATAGTTATTGGGATAGCGAGTTGATAAATTACATTAAAGGTGGTATTATGACAAAAATAGTAGGCATAGATTTAGGCACCAGTAATTCGGCAGCATCAGTTTTGCAAGGAGGAAGGCCAGTTATTATTCCAAGCTCAGAAGGAATAACGCAATATGGAAAGGCATTTCCAAGTTATGTTGCAATTACAAAGGACGGCCAAAGAATAATTGGTGAGCCTGCACGTCGTCAGGCAGTTACAAATCCCGAGGGCACGTTAACTGCATTCAAGCGAAAAATGGGAACTGATTTCAAATATAAAATCTGGGGCAAGGATTATAGGCCGCAAGAACTTAGTGCAATGCTCTTGCAAAAAATAAAGCAAGATACTGAGGCATTTCTAGGCGAACCAGTTACCAAAGCAGTAATTACTGTACCAGCTTATTTCAATGATAATCAGAGACAAGCAACTAAAGACGCTGGCGAAATAGCCGGTCTTGAGGTCGTGCGTCTTGTGAACGAGCCAACTGCTGCATGCCTAGCCTATGGTTTGGATAAAACAGGCAAAGAAATGAAAATAATGGTATTTGATCTTGGTGGCGGAACGCTAGACGTTACTATAATGGATTTTGGGGGCGGGGTATTCGAAGTAAAATCCACTTCAGGCGATACACAATTAGGCGGAACAGACATGGATAGAATTCTAACAGAATTTCTAGTTGATCAGTTTAGAAAAGAAAGTAGTGCTGATATTTCTAAAAACGAACAATCAATGATGAGACTGCGTGAGGCAGCAGAAAAAGCAAAAATAGAACTATCCACAACGCTTTCGAGCGAAATTAATCTACCTTATTTGCACGAGCAGAAACATTTTAGATTTACGCTTACGCGTGCAAAGCTAGAGGATTTAGTAAGGCCAATAATTGATCGCTGCCGTCAGCCAGTTGAGCGCGCATTAAAGGATGCAAAATTATCTCCAGTACAAATAGATAAAATAATTCTAGTTGGCGGTCCAACTCGTATGCCAATAGTTCAGAAATTCGTAGAGGATCTAGTTAATAAAAAAGTAGAGCGTGGCGTTGACCCAATGGAATGCGTTGCAATGGGTGCAGCGATTCAGGCAGGCGTGCTTGCAGGCGAAGTAAAAGATATTTTACTTTTGGATGTAACACCACTTAGCTTGGGCATTGAAACACTTGGTGGCGTTAACACAGTGCTGATTACAAGAAACACTACAATACCAAGTAAAAAATCACAAACATTTAGCACAGCAGCAGATTTCCAGCAAGCAGTAGATATCAAGGTTTATCAAGGTGAGCGTCCGATGGCAAAAGACAATGTGCTATTAGGCGAATTCCAGCTATTAGGTATTCCACCTGCACCTCGTGGTGTTCCACAGATAGAAGTTTCATTTGACATAGATGCAAATGGAATAATGCATGTTGGTGCAAAGGATTTAGGAACTGGAAAAGAGCAGAAAATGCGTATTACTGCACCGACTAAAATGAACAAGGATGAAATAGAAAAGAAGATGAAAGAGGCAGAAGAGTTCGCAGAGCAGGATAAAAAAACACGCGAGCTTGTTGAAACAAAGAACGAAGCTGAATCGCTAATATATACTGCAGAAAAAACAATTGCTGACCTAAAGGATAAACTGCCCAAGGATAAAGTAGAAGCAATAGAAAATGCATCCAAGAAACTAAAAGAAACAATTTCTAGTGATGATGTCGGTAGAATACGCAGCGAGAATGAAAACCTAAAGAAAGTTTTACAAGAAGCTGGCAGCTATATATATCAGCAAGCTGGAGCACAAGGTGGAGATACAGGACCGAAGACCGAAGACGTAGGACCTGGGGCCGGAGACGACAAGACTGTAGATGCAGATTATGAGAAAGTTGATGATGATAAAAAATAGTTAAATTAAAACTCTATGCTAGGGATATTTTCCAGGTGATACTAATGGCATTAAAACAAGCAATGAGTGGCTCAGAATTAATTATTAATAGAAAAACAGGCACGCTCTACCATATTAATTTGTCTCGCCAAGATGGTTTTCCATCACGCTTCTTATTAGTTGGAGACCCACAGCGCGTCCGCGAAGTTGCAAAGTTTTTTGATGACGGAATAAAGGGAGAGCGCTCTAATCGTGAATTTGTTTCTGTTTGGGGTACATATAAAGGATTGCCAGTTGCTGCAATGGGGACAGGCATCGGGCCAGATAATACTGAAATTGGTCTAGTAGAAATGCACGCTGTTTTTGAATATGATCATGAGAGGGATTTGTGGACACCACCAAAGGACCCAGTTACTCTTATTAGAATCGGCACGAGTGCTTCTCCTCAGCGAGATGTCAAACTTGGAACACTCGCAATAACTGAGCATGCAATAGGATTAGATAATACTGGATTGTTCTATTTGCATAAGCCGTTGGGAGACTATTCGGATTTAGACGATATTATGTTTACTCCAAATAATCCAACTGCAAGAAAAGTTTGGGAGCAACTAACAAGAGTTTTACCATTAGCTGTACTTAGTATAATTCGTCCTTATGTGAGTACGGCAACTCCAGATGTTGTAGCAGCACTTAGGGAGTCAGTTGGATTACGTCCTGATATACGATCTGAATCTGGGTTAACAACCACTGCACCTGGATTTTTTGCTCCGCAAGGAAGGAGAATTGGACGATTGAGCAATATTTTGGTTCCAGATTTACAAGAGAGACTTGCGCAATTAACAATAAGGCGCCATCTTGGAATAGAAGATAATATTCGAGCTGCAAATAATGAAATGGAAACAAGCGTACTGTTACGTGTTGCAGCGGAAATTCTAGGTTATCGTGCAGGTGCAGTATGCCTAGTTATTGCTAATCGCGCTGAAGGTGAATTCATAACACCAGAACAATATGCGCGAGGTGTTGATGCAGCTATTGTTACTGGGTTAGAAGCGCTTCATAAATTGGGATAGTATGCAATCATATTACAAAATTCTTGGTGTCAAGCGCAATGCTAATGCTGATGAAATAAAATCAGCATATCGCAAGTTAGCATTAGAGCATCATCCAGACCATGGCGGCAATGAGGAAAAATTCAAAGAAATAAATGAAGCGTATTCTGTTTTAAGCGATAATAAAAAAAGAAAATTATATGATGAGTTCATAGAAACTACTCCATTTGCACAAAACATATACTCGTCATGGCTCGCATATCTAGAAAGATCAGTAAATATACACAAACAAGAATGCCATATATGTAGAAGCGGATACATGAGATGCGATATTGGCGATATGTTCAATTCAATAAAAGAAGTAGTAAAAGATAATAAGAACAATGCGTATAGATAAAAGTAAGGCTATTTTATAAAAATCCTTACATTTTTAAATCTTTCCTTACATAAATAATATTTGTAAGGTGGTAAATATGGAAATCGCAAAGGCTAAAATAACTTCAAAAAGACAAATAACTATCCCAAAGGTAGTTAGCAAAGAACTGGATTTAGATGAGGGAGATGAAATAGTTTTTCTCGTGGAAAGAAAAAACGTGAGTTTGATTAAAAATCCCAAAGACCTAATGAAAGCCATGGACAACTTCTCAGAAGGGAAGAGTTTTCCTGATATAAGTCACGAACTACAAAAATCGAGAAGAGAATGGAAATAAATAGGCGACCTCTATGGAAAACATACTATTAGATGCATCTGTTTTTTTAGAATATTTTTTAAAAGGCGCAAAATTAGAAAAATCTAGAAAATATATAAACGAATTACTCGAAAATAAAAATCTTGGTATAATAAGCACTATGTGTATTCTTGAAGTAAAGTATCATATTATAAGAAGACTTGGGCATGAAAAGGCAGAGGAAGCAGTTTTTTTCATTAAAAATTGTAAGAATCTTAAAATATGCGACTTAGATGATAAAATAGCTGAAATCGCTGCTGACATAAAAATAAAATACTACAACAAAGATGAGTCTCCACTTTCTTTCGCTGATGCTATTCATGTGGCAACTGCAATTCAAAATAAATGCAGAAAGTTAGTTACTACTGATTCTGATTTTAAAGGAATTAAAGAGATTAAAGCTGAACTTTACTAAATCTAAAAGTGATAAAAATGGCCAAACGAGATTACTATGAAATTCTAGGTCTTTCAAAAAATGCAAGCGTAGACGATATAAAAAAAGCATATAGAAATTTAGCAATGAAACATCATCCAGATAAAGGTGGGGATGCAGAAAAGTTCAAAGAGCTAAGCGAGGCATATGCAGTGCTTAGTGATCAACAAAAGCGCGAGGCATACAACCAGTTTGGTCATGATGCATTTAGTCAGCAATATAGTCAGGAAGATATATTCCGTGGCGCAGACTTTGAAGGTTTTGAAGAGTTATTTAAGCGAGCAGGTTTTGGCGGATCGCCATTCGAAGACTTGTTTGGCCAGTTTTTTGGCTTTGGTCGCAGTCGTGGTGGAAGACGAAAACAATATGGTGCTGATCTAATTACTGATATTGAAATAAGCTTAGAAGAAGCAGCAAAAGGTGTGAAGAAAGATCTGAATATTAATCATACAAGGGCTTGTATTCATTGTAAAGGTTCGTGCGCAGAGCCAGGCAGCGAGAAAAAAACATGTGATACATGCAAAGGTAATGGTCAGGTGCAGCATGTTCGTAGTAGTGGCATGATGCGCTTTGTTTCTGTAAGCACATGCAACAAATGCAGGGGCGAGGGTGTAATCATTACGCAAGCATGCAAAACTTGTAGAGGCAGTGGAGTACAATATCAAGAAGAAACTGTTAAGGTAGATATTCCAACAGGTATAGAGAACGGAATGCGATTGCGATTAGATGGAATGGGAGAAGCAGGTCATGATGGTTCTGGAGATTTATATGTTAATGTATTTGTAAAGAAACACAGCCTGTTCGAGCGCAACGAAGATGACCTATATTTAAAGATTCCAATAAGCTTTGCACAAGCTGCGCTTGGTTGTGATCTAGAAGTTCCAACATTATTTGGAAAAGCAAGACTACATGTTCCAGCAGCAACACAATCCCATACAATGTTCAGGTTGCGGGGGGAAGGTGTGCCTAATCTGCGCAGCCATAGCAAAGGCGATCAGTATGTGCAAGTTGTTGTAAAAGTTCCAGATAAGCTTTCAACTAAACAAAAAGAATTATTAAAGGAGTTTGAAAGCGAAAGCAATAAGAAAAAGGGTTTCTTTGATAATTTATTTTGCTAAGTTTTGGCTGCAACTTTTATAAGCATATCTATACTAATTATGCAACATGAGAAGACTAGCCTTGGGCCGTGAGCCTTGTGCAGTGAGCGCTATACTACATGCAAATGATCCCTTTAGACGATATAAACCAGAACCAACTCATGAAGTAAGAAAACCAGGTATTACAGGCCAATCATTTATAGAACAAGCAAGAAGAACAAGACAAATGCTAAAGGAAATGGACCCAGAAGTAGCAAAACAACAAATTGAATTTCACAGAGATTTAGATCTATTCGAAGCTTTTGCATTAGCAAAAAGAGAAGGAGAACTAATAGTTCCAAACATTGTTCATGACAAAATTCTAATCAGAACAACAGGTTGGAGATATTCAGACCAAAATTATCCCGTATGGACAGGTACTTTAATTATTTATGAAAAACCAGATACGCCATTTGAAGATAAGGTTGTATTTATTCGGAAGAATCTTTTCAAACAGGATAACGTATATTCTATTTCCTTCAAAGTCCCAGATCAATTCCAAGGTAAACCAAACTGTGCATTAGCAATAGAACATCCAGACTTTGATTTGATAGAGTTAGGAAAAAACAAATATGAAATTAAACTGGTAGAAGGAGCAGATGTCCATCTAATAGAAAACTTTCCTAAAGAACACAGTTGGCACATGCCACATGCTGAAACAGGAATCCCACAAGGCGAACCAGTAGAAGGAGCATACAAAGTAAGATATTTATGGAGAACTTCTTATTCTTACATTGGTCCTTTGGTTCGCGGCTTCGTTGACATCTTCGGTGGAAGGCCAGGTGTCGTTGCGAAGGAGCACGATGTTTTCGATCGTTTTGGGATGGCAGTAGTCAGTATTGGTCGTCCTGAAGAGCGGAGCTCTCCCGATTGTTGCGTTGCGCAACAATTGGTATCTTGTCGCAACGCGACAAGTTTGTTGGGAGGTCGAGAAGTACGCAGTATTTCGAGAGATTTGTCCGTAGGACAAACAGATCGTGACCGAAGGTCACTGGACGACGCGCCCGCGCTGAAAAACGACTAGCAGTCATCTCTATTCTAATACTTTAAAACTATCCCTTGCTCTCTTATAAATGACAGCAAATTTATTCATATCTTTTTGTAAAACACTATAGCTTAAGATATAGAATCTGGCCTGCGGTTCGTAATGAATTATTAAATTAATTATTACTGCATCTGTTTTTTTACCATTAACAATAGCATCTGCTTTGAAAACTGTTTGTACAGAAGGTAGCTTATCTACGCTGCTATTTTCTCTTGAGATTAATTTATATTTATTATTTTTTTTCATACCTGCGATTAAATCTCCACTAAATTTATCTAAATTAGAAAAAAGCGCAGAAATTGAGCGAATCGCAAGCACACCTTGCTGTCTATATCTGTCTGAGAAAATATAGCCATACTCATTGCTGATATCAACTACTTTCCAATCAGCAGGTATCTCCAAAGAATATTTTTCATCCTTATTCTTGAATTCCTTAAAATGGAAACTACCTTCTGTTTTTCTTCTTAGCAGCGCGTCAATTATGGACAGAGAAACACCATATATCTATGAAAATGCTAATCTATATAAACTAGATAGCAGAAAGGTTTTTATGAAACATTTATTACTTATTTTGATTTTTTCCGGTATCTTTTTTGCAGCTGATTTAGATAAATATAATCTAGATCCAGATGATTCATATATCTACATTTCAAGAAGTGGAGATGGCGAAGAAAATTTTTATAGTTGGGACGTAAAAGAGAGCATATTGATTAAAGGAAAATTGAAGAAAGAAGTTCCTAATTATTATCTGAAAGCAGATTATGATGTAGCAGTTTATATCTTAGATGATGCAACGGTTATATGGAACTTAGATGATAAGTCAAGCGAGGAGTTTACAGGTACTGGAGTTAAAACCGCCTCTGGAATAGATTGGATAAAACCTCCATGTGGCATGACAAAAACAACACAAGACAGCGGAACAAAAAAATTAGAGGAATTAGACAGTTTCACTGAGTTGGTTGGAGGAAAGATGACTACATTTAGAATAAGCGAGACCCGAGAGAGTGGAGGAGGCGGAGGGTCTTACAAATGGACAGGCAGATTTTTGTTGGTAGTTAGAGAGAGACAAGAATATTTACCTCCAGCTTATACTACTGCGAAGTCTTCTTATTATTACGAGATAAACACTGGTTTTATTCTTAACCCAACATTAAATTATGAAACAAACTGCAAGAATGATGCTCCTTATTCTAAAGTACAAAACTTAGAGTATTATTTCGCTCCTTTAAGCAATGCAACTGCGCTAGGGGTTGATACAATTAACGGTTCTCTATTGTTATCTCCATTTAATGATTATAGCATACCAAAAGAAGCTATTGGAAATAATTTTCTAACTTATCAGCTTAGAGAACCAGACGGGTATACACCAGTAGGAAACAAAATGATAAAATTCAATACACAATGGAGACTTGTTTTACCTGAAAACATTAAAGCAAGTGCACCTAGTGGCTCAGACGCTACTGGTTCTAATGGTGGAGATGACCTAGGAACAAGTGGAACTGATGGGGGTGCAGGCACAACAGGGAATAATGATGGTGGTAGGGACACTCAATCAGGTGGTCAAGGCAGTGGCTGCATTTTCGAAACCTGCAGTGTAAACGTTATTGCAGAACCAACTGATAATAACGAGGGTGGCATAGAGGTTACAGATAGCAGTGGAAATTCAGTACCTAATGTCGAAGTAAAGGTTATTGACCCAGTAGGTAGTTCCACTTCTTATTATACAGATGGGAATGGTCAGGCAGTAATAAATTTTAAGGCTGGCCCGGGAGAATATAAAATAATAATTGCAAATAAAGAATTAAAGAAAATTAAAATAGAACCAAAAGCAGGAGATATAGAGAAAAAACCAACTACATTTTTAGAAGATGAAAATACAAGAAATATGTTAATTATAGTTATAGTTGTAATAATTTTAGTTGCATTATATATGAAATCTAGAAAATCCTCAGCGCAAGTTCCACCAAGCTAATTATGCTGCTTTTTTTGCTTGCTCCGCATCAATGTAACTCCATCTAACTCCTTTCCCAGTCAGTATATTTGCGATTGTTTCTCCACTTAGCAATATCCATCCATGTGTTGGATTACGTAATACATTTCTATATTTACGTAATCTTTGCAATAAGTAATCTGGTGTTGTGCCTAGGATACGTGCAGCTTCTTCTAGTATATAAAACCTATTTAGCTCTAAGCACATCTCTCTTCTTCTTGGTGCATGTGTCTGAGCATGTCTTAGTATGGCCATTGATTAATTAGAGATTATAAACTATTTAAATAAATGTCCCAAAACTATACTAGCTTTTTCTTTGGTACCTTGTCTAGGAAAGCACCTTTTTCACTATCGAAGTCTATTTTTGTTGTTACAGGTATAATCCATGGCGCCCATACCATCTCTACTTTTGGTCCTTCAACTGTTATCTCAATTGGATAGTGTCCTTTAGGTACCCGTGCATCACCAAAAGCTATGCCTTCTCCACCTTCTTGAAATTCACTTGGCCTCTGTAATCCTATCTCTCTTTGTACTGCCTCACCAAATGTTTTAGCTATTGCTTCATAACCCTCCTCAAATGCGAATGGGGCAGGTGTACTCATACTGCCCTTGAATCCATTTCTCAGGATAAGACTAACATTTTTTACAAAATCGTCCTTGGTAGATTTAATAAAATCAGTGCTTGCCACGACCTCGAATGTTGAAATTACTTTAATTTTTATCCCATTTTGACCTGCATCTTCAATAACTTTAGCCATTTCGCTAAAGCTTTCAGCTAATGATAGATCTTGATTATCACCTATCTCTTGAAGTCTTTTTAGATATTCATCAAGCTGTTCTTGAGTTCCTCCCCTAGCTTCTAATTTAGACCCCTTTAAATTAATTGGCACATATACAGGAGCACTTTCTAAGATTTTAGCTAATTTTCCAACATCTGTTCCGGCATCTTTTAATTTTTTTCTATAATCTTTTGACTCTTGTTGGATTTTTGTTTCAACTACTGCCACAGCTCGGTCAAATGCAGCAGCAAGTCTTTTCTCTAGCTCTTGACTTTTTATCTGCGGTGTTAAATCCTCTAAGCGTATTCCTGTTTGTTTTGCAAATGCTGGTTGTGGCTCACCCATTTAAAATCACCAAATAATTATGTTTTCTTACTCTTTAAAAATTCTTTGCTATCAGCCAGTCCAACGCGCATAACTGGTTCCGTCGGTTTATCAACATCAACTCGCCAAACAACACCGCTTTCAGTGACAATTGTTAGGATATTTTCAGATACCATGGCAGCAATAATATTCCCGCTTTCAAGTGGCGCAATGCCCAAAACAACAACATTTTCCGGACGGAAGCGATCGTTTGCATCTGGTAGCGCTCCGATCATTTCCATACCCGCAGTAATATCATCATAACCAAGCGAACGAATAATCTTATCCCCAGTTACAATTATGGTTCTTCTTCTTTGACAGAACAATGCTATTGGCTTAAATTCGTTGACATCAAGTTTGATGCTGCTTCTTTGGCCAGCACGTTCATAAGATAATATAATATCTCCATCATGATCTTCTAAAGCGCAGCGCGTTTCCTGTATTCTTGGCTTTTCTATATGCCTTTGAGGTACTGCACAAGAGAGTAGTGGAAGAATTAAGCTAATAGCTTTCAATAGGTTTGGGATTCTTACTGGAGGTTTAGAAGAAGAAATTCGGTTCAGCAACAACCCCTGCATGTGACTATATATGGTAAGATATATTTATAAAGCAACCTCGGCCGCGATTTGGAGACATTCCTCTTTTGTTAATGTCCTTACCCTTCTGTTATCATTAATTCCATAATCCTTTAATGCATTTTTTACTGTTTTATTTTTGTGTTGGAATAAATTCCTGATTATATCCTCTTCAAACTTGCTTAATTTAACTCCAGTTGGTTTTATTCTTATCAATGCAGAATCAACTTTTGGTATTGGTGAGAAAGACATCTTCTGAACAGTTCGTAAATACTCAACATTGAAGAATATCTGCGATGTAACGCTAAGTCTGCCATAATTTCTATCATTTGGCTTTGCAACCATTTTTTCCGCGAATTCTCTCTGTACCATTAAAACTGCATGTTCGAATTTTAGGTCTTTTAATTTGAAAATTATTGGTGATGAGATATAATATGGAATATTTCCTATTATTACATCAACTTCTGGAATTTCGTATTCTAGAAAATCCGCATTTACTATTTCAATTCTATAATCACTTGAGAATTTTTCTTTTAACAATTCAACAAAGCGTGTATCCTTTTCAATTGCTATTAACTTTTTAGGATTACAATCTAATATCCTTTGTGTTAATCTCCCGTCTCCTGGCCCTATCTCCAGAACAGTTTTTCCCTCAACCTGTGCTAACCTTACTTCATTTTCCAGTATTTTTGGGTTATTGAGAAAAACCTGGCCCAATTTCTTAAACTTCCTCATGTTTTTTACCCTCAATAATCAGTATTCCATCTATTATTCCAAATGCATAATTCGCTGCCCCAAATGCTGAATAATAATCTTTTTTATTATAGAAATGTTCAGCATCATGCAAATAATTCTCTACCCATTGCAGTATTTGAGGATATTTCTCATGCAATGCTAGTTTTTTGAATTCCGCAAGTATTTTTCTTAGTTTATCTATGTCAACTTTTGCGCGTTTTGTTTCTTCCATATTATATTTTTTAATCAAAACCAATTTAAGTACTATCGCAGCCATGTTTTTAAACTTTATTACACACAGCTACTATAATGGGTGGATTTACTAGCAGCGGTCTTAGACTAAGAGCTGACGAAAGAGAACGAACTACTAGAAGAAATGGCGTAGTACATTATGATGTTGCTACTGAAGATATTAGAAGACATTGGGACGAGAAGGTGGTTGACATATCCTTTAGATCTGACGGAGATTATCTTCTAATAAAAACCCCGTTTACGGATATTGATTATAGATTAAAAAAGATATTTAGTAGTCTAGAGTTAGATGCCATTCTAAATGCATTAGAATATTTACGTTCTTCAAGTTTACTAGCTGAAACAATGGTCCCAATAAGAAGAGAAGGTAATGGCCAAAATGGCATCCTTAAGAGAAAAGGTTCATGCCTCCTTTGTAGGAGAAACAGAATGCTTAGTTCCCATCACATTATTCCAAAATCACTAGGTGGTATTGATGGAAATGGCAATATCGCAACATTATGCAGGCCCTGCCATGATTTTGTTGAAGATGTCATTAGAGCTATGGAGCAAAGAACTTTAGCAGAGCGCATTCCTTTGTTTTATTTGGATTACCTTGGTGTTATTGTGGCTGCGAAAATTAGGTTATAGACCATAGTTCCTTAAGAGTTTCGAGTTCAAAGCGCACCATTTATCTTTCTAGCAAGTGTTTTTAGTGCTTCCCTATATTTTTCTATTTTTGATTCATCTGAAGAGTCTGTTAGATAATATGTTATCACCACTATGTTGCTCCTCCGAAATATTAATTGCCCCATACGAAGAATAGCATAGCGACCGTTTTCATTTAATATATCTTCGTCACCTATATTCAATTTATTGATTTCCTTAGTACCAACAGCAGAAAATTCCAGGGGTGCTTCACTGAATAATCGAAGAGCATTATCTTCGTCCCGCATATTAACTATCATCACAGAGAAGGATAATGTATATTTTGGATCTCGATCATTAGTAATTACGTGGGCACAGTTAACAATACTATTATTGAAATCGTTAAGAAGATAAAGTTCATCTATACAATCTTCAGTTGAATTGAATTTTTCATAATTAAATTCGGATAGGTGATAATTTCTGAAGCTTTGCTCACTGGGCAATAAATCTTCAATTACAGTAATATTAATTATGTGTCCAGTCCTCTTCCTTTCAGTTTCCAATTTTTTTGTGTCAGGAGTTTTACCAGTTATTTCTTGAGTTTCCTTTGTTTCCTGTGTTTTAGAAGAAGGTTGTTCATTCTGATTAGAACTACATCCAGCTGCAAAAAGTATAATTACTAATAAGATTATGAAATTGATCTTCGACACCATAAAGATATCTATCAATCTAACTTTAAAAATATTTCTAGTAGCAGAGAATCATAAAATAAGAATTCTAAACCAAAATCGAGAACCCGAAACGATCATTGATTAGATAAGTGCCAGCAGCAGTGCGCTTTCGCAGTCATAGACCACTACAAGCAACACCGTGAAGGGTCTTAACTTCTGAGTTCGATACGGGATCAGGTGTAACCCCCTTCCTATGGCCGCTGAACAACATATATTATTAAGAATCTGTTTTTAAATGTTATTGATTGGTCAAAAGCGGGACTATTCTAGAGCCAAGTTTCGAAAGAATAGTGAGTTTTCTATCATCTATAGTTCCAAACTTTGTTTGTATCGTTATCGAGTAAATACAGCTATCAGTTGTTTGTAAATGCAGCGAGGCCCTTCTACCTACCAAATCAGGAAGTGTATACATATAATTAGCAGTTCCACTTAATGGCTCACCAATCTTTTCTTTTTGATTCCATGTTATAGTCTTCTCTTTTTTAAACTCGCTCCATTTTTTCTGTACACATGGTTTTAGATCTATAAAAATACTAACAGTTTCTACTTCTTTTTCACTATCAACTCCATCTAGTGAGCACATATATTCATTACTCCACTCAGATATCGAAAATTTATATCCTAGTGTCTGTTCAGTTACATTCAAAATCGCTTCGCATTTTTTTAATAGGTTGATTTCTCTTGCAGGTTGCTTTTCCGTGCAACCAGATATAAAGAGTATCGCAATCAAAATAAAAACCACAAACAATCGCATAATTTTTATTCATTTTAAAGATTTTTAAATACATAACCCTCGATTTGCGCTTTAAAAATATTTGTTAACTAAATAGTTTCATGACTTCTGAGCATAAACACTGGAGCGAACAGCTTGCAGACCGCGTAATTAGCGAGAAGAAGGAACCGTATTCTGTTACATCTGGCATGACAACGAGCGGACCTGCGCATTTTGGCACTATTTGCGAGTTTTTATTTCCATTTACTATAAGCAAGATGCTTGAAGCAAGAGGCAAGAATGTTACATTCTATTTGGTCGGTGATATCCTAGATGCATTTGACAGAATCCCTATTCCAATGGAAAAATATAAAGAGCAACTAGAACCGCACTTGGGCAAGCCGCTTTGTGATGTTCCTGATCCAACTGGCAAAAGCAAAAGTTTTGGCGATTATTTCTTAGATGAGGTGCGCGAGCTAATGAAAAAGCTCAATGTAAAATGCAATATTCTATGTGCAAACGATATGTATGCTGCAGGTCAGTTCGATGAATGGGCAAAATTCTATTTAAAAAATGAAGAAAAGGCAAAAGAGCTTGTTGAGCGAACTAGCGGAAGGCAATTACCAAAGGATTTTTCAGTAATAATGCCAATTTGCGAAAAATGCGGCAAAATCGCGACTACGCGAGTAACAAAACATGATGTTGATTCTTATGAATATGCATGCGACAAAGATGCGAAATATACAAAAGGCTGCGGCTATATTGGTAAGGCCAAAATAAGCGATCACAAGTATAAAATACTATGGCGATTGCACTGGCCAGCTTGGAAGCAGATACTGAAAACAAGCATAGAAGGTGCTGGCGTTGATCATCATACTCAAGGCGGAAGCGAGGATACTTGTAAAGCTATTACGCTAGAATTAATGAAAAAAGATTATCATATTCCTTATCGCTATGGGTTTATTCTACTGGAAGGAAAAAAATATTCAAAAAGCAAAGGATTAGGTATTGGTGTTAGCGAATTGCTTTCTTTGATACCACCAGAGATTCTAAAATATCTGCTCTTGCGTCCTGATTTAGAAGAAAATATCGATATTAACCCAACTCCAGAAAATCTATTGCGTGCTTATGAAGAATTTCAACAGGCAGGCGAGCTAGCAAAGAAAAACATTGATGAGCTGAACCGTGCTGATAGAAAGAAAGCACTAGCATTTACGCTTTCAACAGATAAGATGCACTGGCAAGCAGCATTTCTAGATGTTCTTCTATACTATCAGGTCTATTATGACTGGAAAAAGGTAGGAGAGGCGCTTAACGATAGCAATGGAGTAGAATATCTTAAACCCTATGTAGAAGAGTGGCTAAAGCGTTCGTTCGTTCCAGAAGATTATAACTTCAAATATCAGCCTAAGAAGGCAGAAGGAAAGGTGCATGATTTCATTTCACAGTTAAATGAAAAAATGGATGCGCTCGCTATTCATAATGCTGTTTTCGAGTTTGCAAAATCAAATGGTATTGAGCCAAAAGAATTTTTCAAGCAACTCTATCAAACATTAATCGGAAAAGATCGTGGTCCACGATTAGGTAAGTTGATTTTTGCGCTAGGTGTTGAGAGATTAAAGAAGGATTTGTTATAGTTTTTTAAATATTTGCATGCACATATTACAAATACAGTGTTCCAATAAACTTGGAACACGTTATACCCAACTTTTCAGTTGGTCATAGGTGATAGCATGGCGAATATGACATTAGCGATACCAGAAGGGCTTTACAAAGAGATGCAACAACACCCAGAATTCAAATGGAGTGAAATTGCTAGAGAAGCCTTTGAAAAGAAAATCAAGGAACTGCATTGGATTGATCACATATTAAGAAACAGTGAACTAACTGAGCAAGATGCAGAAAAGATCGGACATAAAATTAAGAATGAAATGGCAAAGAGGTTTCTGAAGTGAAGCCAAAATTAATAGTAAACACTAATAGAATTATTGCAGCATTAATAAAAGATTCATTCTCTAGAAATTTATTATATCACTTAGAGGCGGATTTTCTTGGCGTAGGATTTAGTAAAAAAGAGGTTAATAAATATAAAGATTACATTATTAAAAAGGCAAAAATAACAGAACAGGAGTTTGAGAATTTATTAGAAAAAATATGCAGTAGAATTATTTTTATAGATGAAGAACTACTGAAACTATATAGAGAAGAAGCAAAAAATATAATGCTGCATATCGATCCTGGTGACGTTGTTTTTATTGCTGCAGCATTGGCTGCTGGTGCTGATATTTGGAGCGATGATCCACACTTTACAAAACAAAAGAAAATAAAGGTTTGGAGAACAGCAGAACTATCGAATTTATTGTAATATGATTGCAGGATCAAAAACCCGCAGGTGGTTTTTAATGACAGAAACTATCAAACTAACAAAAGAAAATGAAGCAGAAGCGATACAAGAAACAGTTAATGCAGTTAGAGAAAAGAAAATAATTCTTTATCCAACTGATACTGTTTATGGTATTGGTGGCGATGCAACAAGCGACGATGTAGTTGCGAAAATCTATGAAATAAAGAAACGTGGAGAGGCAAAGCCATTATCAATAGCGCTTGCAGATTTTGCATCTATTTCGAAATACTGCGAAGTAAACCCATCACAAGAGGAAATACTTAAGCAATGCTTGCCTGGACCATATACATTCATACTAAGACTAAAGAAGGAGATTGCAGCAAGCCCAACTGACAAGATTGGCGTTCGCATTCCTGATAATAATTTTATCCGATCAGTTATATCTGCATTTGGCAGACCAATAATAACTACCAGCGCGAATCTAAGCGGCTATCGCGAGGCATTTAGCTTTGAGGACGTTGAGAAGATTGTACTTGAGAAATGTGATCTGGCAATAGATAGTGGTCCAACTAAATACAAGCAGGCTTCAACAGTATTTGATCTGATCCAGCGCAAGCTGCTTCGGCAAGGGGCTGGTAGGATAAGGGTATTTTAATATCAGAGTGTTTTGAGAAGTTCCATCAAACGAACAAAAAGCAATCTATCTTCGTTTGATGCAGTTTCAGAAAGTGCCTCAAATAACCCTCCTAAGTCCTCTAAGCTTTTTTTCCGATCAATTTCCATTGCTTTTTCTAGCGCTTCTCTTGCATCTTCTAAATCGTAATAATTGCTGGCAATACGAAAAACAAAAAACATATCATTGTAGCTTTCATCGTTCTCTATAGCTTCTTTTAAATCTTCTTTTCCTTCTTCAAATTTTTCCCCAAGAAATTTTACTAATCCGCGGCAAATTAGATAAAAATATTTTTCTGTTTTGTTGAATAATGCTGTAAATATGTTTTCTGCCTTAGAAAAATCTTTAAGCATGGTATATGCAACACCTTTGTAAAAAACATGCGTCTCAGCTGGTTTAGTACTAATGCGTTCATCACAATAAGCTAGCAATTCTTTATACTTTTCCTGTTTAATCAGTTCTTCGCATTTTTTGTCTGGCATGAATGAATTAAAATACTAAACATATTAAAACAATCCTAGTATAATCAATATAATGCGTTTGCGATCGTATAGCTTTAGAGCAATAATATTTTCAACATGTTTGTTATCAAATATTATGGTAGAAGGTATTGCATGTAAAAGGGTAGATGAAATGGCAGAACAAAGAACAGCAGAACCAAATGCAACTAATGCCCTACAAAGAGCTACAGAGGCAATGGATAAATTAGATTTCAAAAAAGCCCGTACAGTTGTATTTAGTATTTTAGCAGAGGATTTAAACGAGAAAACCCGCTTTGGTATAATAAACAGCTTTGCTCAAAAATTTAAATTACAAGCACTTGAAGAAATTCGTAAGGAAGTAATCCTAGTTGGCCTAAGGCCAGAGAGTTTCAGCGAGCTAGAGAAGAAGAGCCCTAGGAGATTCGGATATATGAAAACCCTTGCATATGGGTTAGCACTTTTTGGGGAGAAAGGGTTTGAAACAGCAGTAGATCTGATAAAATCTGCCAGCAGAACTAGAATGCCATTTTTTCTAGGTGATCAACAATCTCTACTGTATGGCATTACTACAATGGCAGTTTACATGCTGTTAAATAATAACCTTATTGACAAAGAAAAAGCACTGCAAACCCTTAGCCAGCATATTAAAGATACTGGCATTAACCTTAGTGAAAGAGGGATATTTATCAGGTGGGCAATTCGCATCAAACCAGTTGCTGTATGTGATTTAAGCAAGGCAATGGCAGATGATGCAAGAACCACTGAATTGATTAATTTGCATCTTAGCAATGAGTTAAAAGGAAAAGTACCATGTGCTGTCTCCAGATGATACTATGGCATATAAACTTACCCAAGAAGAACAGTTTCAGAGAAATACAGATCAATTTAGAAAAGTGGAGCAAAGGGCGCAGAGGTTAGAAAACATACCTCGGCCTCTTACAAGAGAAGAAAGACAATTTTTAGAAGCATATAATGTTTATAGACCAGCAATTCAACAAATGCTGAAAGTAGCTGAGCTTGGAAGATCTTCTCAAGCAAGCATTGATCAAATGAGACATGAATTAGAGGCTAATATCCCATCAAGGACAAAAGAAATTTTTACTGGTACAGTTAGCACTGCCGTAGGTGCACTTTCATTTATAGGTCATCCTTTTGTTCAAATATATGAAACATGTAAAGGAAAGGAAGTAGTTACATTAAAAGACACAGTAGAGGTTATGGGCGAAGCTGGCAAATATCTTAGGGGGGATCAAACTAAAGCATGGAGTCAAGCTACATTTCTTGCCATCAGAGTAGAAGTAAAGCTCGATAGTCTCTACACTGCTTATAATAATGTTGTGAGTGGTTTACTTTCTGGTGACCCAAATAAACTTCAAAAAGCAAAATATGAACTTGGGAAGGCAGTATATGAACTAAAAGATACACAAAGAGCGCTTTCTGATTTGATGGATAAATATAGACCAGAACTGGAGCAGCTTGGCGGTTTCTTTGACCTTTCAAAAAAATTTTTAAAAGATGCGGCAGTGGAGGTTGCCATTACATTAGCTGCAGTAAAAGGTCTAGAACTTGTTGGCAAGGGACTCCATCATGTTTTACCAAAATTAGCAGAGAAAACAGCGGAAAAAATAGGTGCATTGACAGGAGGCATAATACGTGCAGAGCGTGTTGTCTTGGCAGGTGAGCGGGCAGTGCAAGGTGTGGCGACTTTGGAAAGATTTGGGCATCAGAGTCTTCGGCTTGAACATGCTTACAAAGCTAGCCAAGAGATTGACCATGTTGCGAATGAAAATGCAGATGTTCATGTGGAGCCAATTGCTATGCGCTAAAGATAGCTTTAAATAGATAAATATAGTAGTGCATAGCATGCCAGAACTCAAGAGAACTATTAAATGTTCGAATTGCGGAAGCGAGGCTAATTTTTATTTAAATACAGAAACTGCAATAAACGAATTGCTAATGCACGGCAAATGCCAACGTTGCGGCAATAGCATGCAGATAAATTATAGTTTGGTGGATCAAAATCAAGCGCAATCTACTAGTAGTACAACTACTTCCTCGAGTACTGAGCAGGTAGTAAACTTAGATGAGACTTTATTTGGCACAGAAGAAATGTCTAGCGATACGCTTAGGGATATTATTGAAGATTAGATTATTTGAGTCTTGCATAGACAAAATCAAATAAACGCCCTGCATGTTTTTTCGCCTGTTCTGCCTCTTTTTCAGCAGATAGTTTTTCTCCGTATTCCGCACCGCTTTTTATGCTTATTAATGCAGCCAGGTGTTGGACTGCGGCTCTCACTTCTTGATCATGAGGGTCAGTACTTAAGAAAAGATTAATCGAATCAGAATGATTGTCACTGGCATTTCTCATTCCCTTCTTAAATATGCAATAAGCATCAGCTGCAGCAATGGCGCAGTGTACCGCCATTATTACGCACGCGTTCCATTCACTGTTTTCATATGCCCTTTCCATGCTATTCTTGCATTCCTGCGCTCTTCTAATGTAATCGTTAACGTGAAACCTATCAACATTCCTAGTTTTCATTTTCCAACACCACTGAACCTTTTAAAACGTTTTCCAGGAATTTCTTATGCCTAGTTTCGTTTAGTTCTTTCAAAGTAAAAATACTTAAAGAAATCCTGTTTCCGTACTTACTCATTATTAATGGGCTTAGCTCATTCAAATATCCAGATACATCATTTCTATATCTATTTTCCCTTACTGCTACGAAAATATCTATATCGCTGTTTGGCATTTCTGTGTTGTTTATGACCGAGCCAAAGATGATAACCTTCTTAACGGATCTTATTATTTTGCTTTTTACTATATGCTTCCTTATGTCATCCTTTAGTTCATCTATAGGACTTGATTTTATTTTTTCAAGTATGTCTGCTAAAAATTGATAAGCATAGCTTTGTTTATTTAGCTGCCATGTAACAGCAGAACCTATGCGCATGGGAAAGATTAGATTACAGTTATGTAGTCCCTTCAGAACCCTGTTGCTGGCACCAGGTGAAATACCCAATATTCTTGCTATTTCTCGCTCACTTGTTATCGCCTCATCAGAAAGTAACCTTTTGATAATTTTTATTTTTACCCGCGAGCCAAGTAGATTTTCTTCGAAATTATGGAATTGCATAAAATATTATACACTTGTCTATTTTTAAATTATGCGCTTGTATACTTTCTTGTACAGCAAGGTTTAAAAGTTGGAAATATATATTAGAAAATGGATTGGATTTTAATTGCTATTTTTAGTTATTTTTTATTCGCCTTGGGAAATATTTTTGAGAAGATTCTAAGGACGAATCATCTGAAAAGCCCGCTTAGTTTGCTCTTTCTTTCAGGAATTTCAAGCTTTTTCTTATTGCCAATATTACCTATGTTTTTTCCTATTGATTTTGGGAACTTTTTCCTCATTGTGCTTGGTATTACTGTCGGCGTAACGAGTTTTGCAGGATTCTTGCCATTTCTGGTCGCGCTTAAAAATGAGGAAACATCCCGCCTGGTTTCGCTCTGGAACTTCGCACCGATAATCACATTCATCTTGGCATTTTTTATTTTACAGGAGCGCCTGCCTGAGAATTTTTATCTTTCCTTTACATTTATATTCGCAGGTGGCATACTGATTTCGTTTAAAGATTTAAAAGGGAATTTCTCGACCTTCGCTTTTTTGATGATGTTTCTATCCAATCTATTATATTCGATATCCTTGGTTATAATGAAATACGCATTAATTTTTTTTGATTTTTTTAGCGTCTTCTTTTATGCTGCTATTGGTAACGTATTGTTTATACTATTGTTTTTTATTTTTGGAAAAACACGTCTGGTTATCATGGGAGATTTAAGGAAAATAAAACAAAAGACTACCGTAGTTGCATATTGGTTTGTGGTTATATTAGCGTTTTTTCTATATTATCTTTCAGTAAGAAGTGGCCCAGTTTCCATGGTGGCTGTGTTGGGAGGTTTTCAGGGGTTATTTGTATTCCTGTTAGCGTTTATCCTTTCTCATCTCCTTCCACATGTTTTGAAAGAAGACACAAGACTCGAATCTGTCTCAATTAAGGTAATATCTATATTACTGATAATTGTTGGGCTTTATATTCTAAATAATTAGGTTTGGCAATTCAGCAGCGCTCTTTAATATAAAATCAGGTCTATCTTTTTTTGGTATTTTATCTATTTCTTCTTTTTTCGTTATTCCGCTTAATACTAAAGCGCATTTTATTTTCATTTTTTTCGCAGCGTGCAAGTCTGTTTCGTAATTATCTCCAACTATTAGTACTTCACTTCTTTTCAGGTTATTGTCATCCAAAATCGCTTCAATTAAATGAGGTGATGGTTTGCCAATTATGATTGGTTTTTTTCTTGTTCCATACTCTAGAAATGCAGCAATGCATCCACTTCCAGGTAACAATCCTTTTTCTGTTGGATAAATTCGATCAGCATTTGAGGTAATAAATATAGCGCCATTATAAATCGCACGAAATGCCTTAACTAGTTTTTCAAAATTAATATCTGGGTCCAATCCAGTTGCAACAACATCTGCATTTTCGCTTTCAGTAGTTTTTAGTCCTAACAATTCGATTTCTTTTTTTAGTCCGCCTTCGCTAATGACATAGATGCTTGAGTTTGGATGATGATGCTTGATATAAGAAGCAGTTGCGTAAGCAGTATTGTACATTTCTCTTATATCACATACTATACCCATTTTTTTTAATTTCTCTGCCTGTTCTCCCCGTGTACGCATACTTGCATTCGAAATAAAAAATATTTTCATACCGCGCTTTCGCACCTCTGCAATTGCTTGCGGTACGCCTGCTATTACCCGTGAGCCACGATAAACCGTACCGTCTAGATCAAGAAGAATTGCCTTTAACATAAGTAGTATTAGAATAATAAATAATTAAAAAGAAAAGGAAATCAGAATTCGTGAACCATTCCTTCTCTTGCTAGAGCGACGTCGAGTCTTTTTCCAGCATTTTCGGGTAAGCGAAGTTGTTCATCCCTGAATTGTAAAGCACGTGCAAGTAGTTCTTCTAATCCAAAGTCATCTCGTACTGGTTCGTGATGTCCTAATACAACCAATGGCACTTCTGCTACTAAAGCAGTTCTTACTGCCCATACAAATGTACTATGGCCCCAATCTATTTTGCTTGTCGGTCTACCTCTTGGGCCAACATATTCTTCTGGTGTGTATTGTGAATCATAGTAAAGAACACCGGCTCCTTTTGCTAGTTCTACTAACCTTGGATCTTCTATATCACGATGTTCAGTATCAGTTGCGAATACGTATGAGACATGCCTCACTACACTTGAACTAGGTCCAGTTTGCTCATTGTATGGCGCATCTATGCGATAACCAAACACACCATCTGGATGAGAAAGTTCCATAGGGGTAACTCTTGCAGAACCAACTTGCTGAGTTGGAACACCAAACCTTTTCATTTCATGGAATTCAATAGCAGCAGCCATATCTTGAAATTCTACTGGGAAATTCGGAAACTCTTGCTGGCCTGCTAATGCTTCCTGTAGCTTAACTCTTGCATTTGCCCTACCATATATGTGGATTTTTGTGCCTGGAACAAAACCTGGTATGAAGAATGGAAAACCTTGTATGTGGTCCCAATGCAAATGTGATTGAAATAAATGTACCTCATTTGGCGGGAAAGTACTGCCAGTTGCTAACGGATTAAATCGTTTGTCAGGTCCAAAAAGTCTTTTCATCAATTCCAAACCTAATAATCTTGCACCGGTTCCACAATCAATCATAATTAGTGGTGAATCTCTTACCTGAATTTCAACTGAAGTGGTGTTACCACCATATGTTCCTGAAATCGATGGAGGTAATGACTCTAGCCATGCAGCAGCCTTTGCTTTATCAAATCTTCCATCAGCATCTAAAAATCTTTGTGCCCCACCACTATCCATAGCTCTTTCTAGTAATACTTCCATCTTTCTTCTTACATCTGCAGTACTCAAAGGTACTGGTATGCTTCCTCTTACACCCCAATATTTTACACGCATAGCAAGTTCTGCCATATTATCCCTCCATGTTAACTTATATAATTAGGTGGTTACTAGATGTGGCGAAAGGCATATAAATGGGCGTCCCATTATGAGCGAAAGCATAGTTTTTTATATACTTATCACTATAATGATAAGTATGGAAATAGACATAATGAACCCTTATGTAGCTAGAATAATCATTGCAGCACGCCCAGTGGATACGATAAATGCTATAGCTAAGAGAATTGGCTTGTCCTATGGATGGACACATAAGTGGGTAAATAAATTGGCAGAGTGTGGGGTCTTCAGGACTACGCGCATGAATGTTTTCTTGAATGAACGAAGTGTCTTTTATCATAATACCTTAGCTTACTTAAGGCGATTTAAGGATGCCCAATTCCATTATGAGGTTTTGCAGTGGATGGGCATATCTTATTGTTTTACTAAAACAGACGCGGTTTATGTGTGGACAAAGGGAGGCTATAACATCGGGAGGCATAAGTACTACTACCCTATTTTTATCAAGATAAAAAAAGAAGATTTGAAATGGTTTGAGTACTATTGCAAGAAATTAAATTTAGAGTATAAGAAAAAGCAAAAGACCCATTACCAGGTTCAGATTTTAGAAGACTTCAGATTTGAGAAAGTTGAAGAAACGCCTGTAGATAGCTTAGAAGAGACTATTGCATTCATGCAAAAGTACATCTATAATTTTCAACCAGCTTTGGAAATGATAAAAGAGATGTATAAGAAGAAAATTAAGGTTGAATATAAAGAGGTAGTTACTAATGTTTGAGAAATTTGTTAATCGGGAGAATGAAATTTTTAACATAATAGAGAAGTTCAATAATGCCAAAGTTGGTTTAGTAATTATCGGAGGTTACGCTGTTTCTGCCTATCGCCATCGTTTCTCAGTAGATGTAGATATAGTAATAAGAAAAGATGATTATGGAAAAAGCAAAAACCTGCTTGAAAATAATGATTATAAAAAAACTATGAGCAAAGAACTTGAGAATTTATATTCTACTAAATTTGAAAGGTATGAAAAAAATGTAGGTTTGCCAGTTAATGTCGACCTTTTAATTGGGGGTATGGGTGTAAGGCAAACGAATGCAGCCTTTAGCTTCGATTTTTTGAATGAGAACTCTCAACCAAGAAAGATAATCGGGACTCAAAGAGAACTAGTAACCAAAGTACCTGATAAAGAATTATTAATTGCAATGAAAATACACGCTGGCAGATTAACTGATTTACGTGACGTAGTAGCTCTTTGTAGTGGAATAGATGTAACTAAGATAAAATCTTTCCTTGAACATGGGGATAAAAACCAAATAAAAAAACACTGTGAATTGTTAGAGCAAGCTTTGGCAGATCCAAACTTTATTGGTTCATTCAAAGGTGTTTTTGCAGAAAAAGGTAAATTACCAAATATCGAGAAGATAAAGGAATTGATTTCTATTTTAATACGGTGAAAAAATGAGACTCGCAGTATTATTTAGTGGTGGAAAAGATTCAGTGTTTACTCTATTCTGGACGCTTACGCAAGGTTTCGACCCAATTCTAGTTACAATTAAGCCAGAAAAATACTCAATGATGTTTCATCATCCAAATATTGATAAAACAGAATTGCAGACTGAGACTTTAGGCATTAAGCAATATTTTTTAGAGACTGATGATGCACATTGGCATGAAAAGTTGAAAGCATTATTGAAACGCTTAAGGGTTGAAGGGATAGCAGCAGGTGCAGTTGCAAGTGAATATCAGCGGCGTAGGATAGAGAAATTGGCAGAAGAGCTAGGTATTCCAACTTATACGCCATTATGGCATAAAGAAGACGAGCTTATGCAAGAAGTTCTACAATACTTTGAAACATATATTACCGCAGTGGCAGCAGAAGGATTGGACGCGAGTTGGTTAGGTGAAAAATTCGAAAAACTTGCAAGCGCAAAAATAAAAAACATCCATCCATTTTTAGAAGGTGGAGAAGGCGAAACATTTGTTGTGAATGCACCCTTCTTTAAGCAAAGAATTAAAATAAAATCTTGGAAGAAAAAATGGGATAAAACAAGAGGAGAAGCTGAGATCGTTCTATGAAGGCCTTCCTTGGAAAGCCCCAACCACTCTTTCATCTATTAGTTCTGTTCCCCGAAATAACACTCCTTCTTTATCCAACATACTTTTTATATCTCTAACATATTCACCATTTTTTAAAGAGGTCGCATCGTTTAAAAATGACTTTATCCAAGGTGCAACAGGTTGGATATCTAGTGCCATTCTTAAAAGTCTAGAGACTATATATAACTCTCCGTTTACTTCATCCTCTGTTATTTTCTCTCGTTCCATAAGTTTGAGTAACCTGTTTCTTGCCGCGTTAACGTATAAGTATGACAAAACAGCACTATCAGGATATATTTCTATGCCATTGACAGCGGGATGAAAAAATGAAAGACAAAATGTTGCAATTGAACATCCATCAAACGGATCCAATACTGCAACAGCAGGTGCCTTGCCCTGTGAAATTCTATCAGTGACTAAATCTGATGGTGGTAAATCTAGGTATGCAAGTTTGGCATTATAACCTAGTATACGCAATGCTGCTATCATCACCATCACTACTTCTTCAGCCTCCCTAATCCTGTAAGATCCATCTGGAGTTCTTATAAATAGAAAATCTCCTGCAGTATGTAGAGAATCACTTACCCTTCTATAATCTTTATTTATCCAGATTCTAATCTCTGGGCGAGCTAATCCAAAAGAATAAGTAGTTTCATTAGTTGGTGGTAAATTTTCCAATAGAAATGCAGCAGCATGAATCAATGTATCTACACCATTGTTACTAGATAATTTTCTTGCATTTATCTCCCGCGCTCTTAATAATCTTTTAACTAATAGTTCGTTTATCTTACCAAATCTATCTGCAAAAGGATCAGGTTCTGGTTTTTTTCTTCCTAGCATTTTTTCAATTGCCCCTGCCCTGGATAATTTTGTATTTAGAAGCATGCATGGCCCATAAATACCTTCTAGTAATGGTGACTCATCCTTTCTGGTTCTAAACCTCAATTCAAAACTCGGTATTGCCATTATCCTATTATAAATAGACACTTTTTAAAACAGTATGGAATAATATAAATTTGATTATATGTATGGAAAAGGCAAGATACTTGATGCATTGCGCGCAAAAGGTCCAGCTGGTCCAGATACTGGAGAAGCTACAAAAGCGAAAATTATATCTCGCTTATTAGAAATGGCCCCAGCAGCTGCTTCTGACAGAAACATTATTGAAATTCTTGGCATATTGCGCTCGTTGCGCGGTAAGGATATATGTATATATAGAAATCTTGATTTGATTGATCTAGTTGTTGATTGCGCAGTAAGACCGCATCCGATACAATGTTATGGGTCTGATTTTGATCCTCGGAAAATAGGTACAATAACCGTAGGGACTGATACTTATCCAAATCCGCAATGGTTAATTGCAGCACTAACCCATATCAACGAGCCAAATATGCAAATATTGCTTTCTAGGGTAAATGCAAGGTTAGATAGGAAATTTTTATCAACACGATCTCTAGGCGCTGCTGTTGGAGCATCTGTTGTTTTTGTAAATGTATCACCTGAGAGTAGATCTATAACTTTGCGTGATTATTCAGGCCATCAAGCAAATTTAAGTGTTGAAGATTTATTAAAGCCAGAAAATGCAGGTTTATTGCAAGAATTAAGATCTTTATGTTAACTGAGCTGTACAATTATTCAATCATTGCTATGCCATCTTCAAATAGATTATGTGGCACATCGTATGTTACGTTAGTGATCCCAACATAATCATCAACATAATACGTTGTTTCAGAATTAGGTGCAATTGGAGCAAATACCTTTGCAAATAAAATACGAGAGACCAACCCAGCTATTGCTGTTTCGTCCTCACCAGTAGAACAAGAATCAAATACTATAATTGGGGTTTCAATAAAATATCTTTTTATATCCGCAAGCTCTTCTTCATCTGAAAGATCAATCGATCCTTTTTCTTCATTACCAAATTGTACAGCTGTTTTTTCCCCATGGCCTGCAATTACACCAGCAGCTATTTTCCCATATATTTTCCCAATATTTTCAATATATCTGTATAACTGTTCTTCTTCACTACTTTCTACTATGAAAACTCGATAATATTTAGTAAGCGAATCTAATTTTCTCCCTCTATTGTAAAATGCACCGTTATGATCATTTTTATTGAAAAGAGCCAGTAAAACAGGACGGTTACTACCTGATTCATCAAGATTTTTCTGTAGTGCACTTAATGTTTCCTTACTATATCTTGCAAAATACTCAATCCCCATATCGTAATATAATTCTCTAGTTTTTTCTTCCCCCAATAAAGCAATTCCATAAGCAAAATTTAAACATATAATTACATCATCACAATCTGCCCCTACAGATAGTACAATGTCTTTGACTTTTGCATACCCCACAGAAAAATTAAGAATTGTATCTTTTGCATCAGGATTTCCAAGTATTGTGCTTACTGCTTTTAGTGCATAGTTTATTTTATGATCTTTACTTACAATAATTGCAATTGTATCAATCATATCTGGCTGGAAATTAGGCATACCTACCATTTTTTCCAAAATTGTTAGTGCATCAGCCTCTTTTAATGCCTCTCTAGTTTTTTTCTGTTCATTTAATATGATTAACCCATACCTAGACAGATCTTTTAAACTGGTTATTTTTTTTGCTATTTTCTTTAATTTACTAACCTGTTCATTAGTAGCACCTTTCTTATTAAAGCTCTCAAGCATTTTTTCAATTCTACCTGGATCTTCCTGTTCAATGCTTTCAGCTATTCTTTCTACTCTAGTTATTTGTTCACCACTGTGATTAGATATAAGAGGTGTAATAAGAGAAATAGCTAATATTAATGCTCGTGCAGGACTTTTTTTATGTATGGGGGTGCGAGAGTAATTCAGTCGCATAATCTCTTATATTCTAAACCATTTTTAAAAGTGTGTCCCACTTGCAATTTTTATGATAGTTCGAAGTTTTTATTTTCATATTCTAACCAAACTCCTTTTTTATCTGTTATCTCTCCAATAGTTTGGTTTTTTACGCCGTGTTTTGTTAGTAACTGTTTTACTCCTGTTTCATCCTCTTTTTTTGCAACTAAAACCATACCAATTCCACAATTAAAAGTTCTATACATTTCGCGCACATCATTAACTTTTTCATTAATCGCTTCAAATATTTTTGGCATTTTCTGCATAGCGTTTAGCGAGAAACCAAATTCTTTATTTAATCTAGTTAATTTGCTAAATGCACCGCCAGTTATATGCGCGATGCCATGCAATTCATGCTGCGCAATAACATCAAGTACCGGCTTAACATAAATGCGCGTAGGAACAAGCATTTCTTTCCCCCATTTTTTAATATCAAGCGCTTTGCGCGCAAGCGTATAACCATTGCTATGTAATCCACTGCTTTCTAAACCAATAAGCACATCACCTTTCTGAATTGCCTGGCCAGTGATTACCTTATCTATTATCCTGCCAATTACTGTAAATGTTAAATCAAATGTTTTGTCGTTTTTAAGTAGTTCTGGAACAATTGCAGTTTCGCCACCAATAATTGCGCAATTGCTTTCTTGCGCACCAGCTACTAAGCCTTTCATAATTTCGCTAACAAGCGCATCATCTTCCTTTGCTAATGCTAAATAATCAACACCAACCAATGGTTCAGCGCCCATGCAAGTAATATCATTTACATTCATTGCAATTGCGTCTATTCCAACTGTATCATATTTTTCAAGTGCTTGCGCAACGAGTACTTTAGTTCCAACACCATCACAATGCATAACTAATTGCTCATTCCCAACTTGAAACACACCGCCATAATGTCCAAAAATAGGTAGCGGTTCGCCTTGTTTGCCTTTGCGCAATGCAAACGTGCTACTAATCATCTGCCATATGTTGCTCTGGATTTTCTTAACTTCATTAACGTTAACTGGGTATTTCATGATATCCGCTCAATTCTATCTATTATTTTATATAAACCAGCTAAGTTTTTTATTATAGCACGTGCATCAGAAAAACCCATCCTCCTATTGATTCTTGTTTTTAATGCAATAGAAAACATATTCGCTGCATTTGCAGCTTTAATGCCAGCCGGAGCGTCCTCTACTACTATACAGAGTTTTGGCCTAATGCCTAGGCGCTTTGCAGTTTCTATAAATATGTCCGGAAATGGTTTACTTTTCCTAACTTCTTCGCCTGAAACAGTAACATCGAAGTAGTTTTTTATTTTTAATCCTGCCAACACCATATCGATCCATCTTATTGGAGATGACGAAGCAACGGCTAGTTTAAATCTTTTTTTCCTTAGTTTATTCAAAAAGCGCTGCAAGTTATTGCTGGCCATTAATTTTTTCTTCAATAATGCTTCATATAAGGGCCTTTCAAATTTTTTTATTTCTCCAACATTAGCACGAAGTCTGTGTTTTTTTATTATCTCTTCCCAAAATGCATCTTCTGTCCAGCCCAAATATTTTTTCAATTCTTTGTTTGTAATTGCACTGCCAAAATGCGCAATAGCTTTCTTTTCTGCAGCAAAATGTAATGGTTGCGAATCTACAAGTACGCCGTCCATATCGAATATTATTGCCCTGAATCGCATAAGTAGATGAAGTATGTTTATTTATTAATTATTTCTTCTGTGCTTCTTCAAGCATTTTCATAATCTCGTCATTAGCAACCATATAAACCTTTTTGATTTCAGCATTGTTATTAAGTAATAATTTTAAAATATCTACAAATCCTGCAGCGCAAGCTATTGTTATTGATCTTCTTCCTGTAGAATCTTCTGTATTTACGTTTGCACCTTGTTTTATAAGTAGTTCTACAATTTCTGCATACCCATAATACGTAGCTTTTATTATAGGATAATCATCTTCAACACTTGCATTAACATCTGCTCCGTTCTCTATAGCTGTCGCAACTCCTTTTATATTCCTGTTTCCTATTGCATTTACTAGCTGTACATTTGCCATGATCTGTTCTGTAGGACTTATTTCTTTTGTTGGTTTTTTTATTTCTGGCGCAGCCTCAACCTTTGGTTTTAGTAGCTCTTCAATTTCATGAAATCCCTTTCGCCTCGCATAATCATAAGCAACCTTTGGCGAATATTTATGGTAGTGATCTTTATTTGCACCTTTCTCCAGTAATACCTTTACAACTTCCGTATGTCCGTTATCTGCTGCAAGTATAAGTGCATTACCACCCTCACTAGTTTCTGCCTCAATATCTGCACCTTTTTCTATTAATATTCTAACAACATCTGCATGCCCTTCGCCAGCAGCCCTTATTAGCGCAGTTTCTCCATTTGCATTTCTTGTATCTACATTAGCGCCATGTTCTAATAATAATTTAATTCCTTCTACATTGCCTTTTGCAGCAGAATATATTAATGGAGTAAAAGCGTTATTATCAGCTGCATTAACATTTGCTTCTTTCTCCACCAGTAATTTCATAATTTCAGTGTGCCCCATTATAGAAGCGGCTATTAGTGCTGTTGCACCGATCTGCGGTTCTTTACCATTTACTTCCGCGCCTTTATCCAAAGCTTGCTTTACGCCTTCTAAATCTCCATTCCCAGCAGAATTTATTAGTTGAGTATCTGACATAAAATCACCAGCTACTATCACCATGATAAATTTAATAAATCATACTTATCAATCTTATCTCATGCAATTACTTGGAAGTTTCTCAGAGTTCACAAAGCGCGTGGTATCAGCAGCAAGGCTTGGTAGATTGCCAAAGCATGACATAAAAAAACTAGAGCGTTTGCTTAATAGAACTGGAAAGCGCAATACTATTCTTGCTAAAGGGATATTGTCTGCATTAAGCGCAGGTGGTGCAAGTGACCAAGATATAAACCGCTTTAGTGATTTATTGGAAAAGGCCAATCATCGTATTACAGAGGATAAAGAGCCATTCACAGAACCAGAGAAAAAGGAGATCGGTGAGCTATTTAAGCGCGCTTATGTTTCTATTAAGGCAGCGAATTGGTTTGCTTCTCAGATTGATGAATTGGTTGCAGAGGAAATTGAGGAATTTATTAAAGGTAAACGTTCAGTAGTTATTCCAACTAAGAAATTTGAAACAGTATGAAGAAAAACCCGTTTGGGTTTTTTATAAAGTGATTGCATGAATTGTCGTCAGGGCATTGTCACGAGGGCAAAAAAATCGTGACAAGACTTGACGCGATACGCGTCAATGCAAAAAAATTCCGACAAATATCTCGACATGATTGTTGCATTGCAACAATATGCCCATTGTTCACGCGAACAATTGGGAAACCAGGAGGTTTTCTCAATGAAAATCAAACTAACCCCAGAACTTGCTTATATAATAGGTTTTTGGCGCAAGCGACGCGCATATGAGGGTTTGGGTGTCCGGGGCTTAAAGGAGCATATAGAACTGTTTTCCAAGGAAGTTCTTGATAGGCAACTAACTACTTCTGATAAACTGCTTATAGATGACAAAAAGATCTATTTTTACCATACTGCGTATAGAAAATTTTTTCAGGATATTGAAAACGAGCAGTTAGAGCGCTTTAAATATCTGAACGAATATGCAGCTAGCTACTTAGCTGGTTTGTTTGATAGCGTAGGCGGTATAGATGAGAAAGGGTTTGTATTTGTTGATAAGGCAAATCCGGCAGATGAGATTCTGCTTATGCGCCTTGGGTTTGGAGCGCGCTGGCGTGACGGTAAGTTGATTATTGAAAGGCCCAAGGCATTTTTGACTTTTGTTAAAAACTATGTGAAACTACTTGCGGGCCATGAGGTATTTGGGCTTATTGCTGGAAAAAAGAAAAAAACCAATACTAAGAATTTACCACACGAACCTAACCTGCAGGTTCAAACAATTTCGTGACAAGCAGTGCTTAATCGTGACAAAGGTTTTTAAATAGAACAAACGTAAGTAATACTGATTAATATGTCTGGGGATCTAGGTTTAGGAACAACTACAGTATGCTAATTTTGTCAGTCCAATCCCTAGAGAACTTTGAGTTTTTTTCTTGGGTTAGTATTAGTACTAGAAAAATATGTGAGGTGATTTGAATGGAAATAAAAAACAAAGGGTGGTTAGAAACAGTGTAATGGAATAAGAAATAGAGGAAGAAAATCAGCATTGGATGCAGATGGTCGCCAGTATGTAAGGCAACTTTACTGGGCAGGCGATTTCACAATACGCGAATTAGCATGCGTATTCAAAGTATCGCGAACTTCTATCTTGCGATACTTGCAGGAGGTGGGAAGATGAAACCACTTCATATAGAAAGAGTAAAGAAGGCGATAAGCGATAATGATAGACGCAAGAGATATCGTGCAGTAGACTGGCTTGCAAAACACGACAATATAAATGGGCTATTAGATGTTATGGATAACAGTAGATGCGATAATACTAGGTTACGTGCAGAGGTCGCTCTTTCAAAATATAATTTCAAGTAAAGAGGTGTTTATATGGGAAGTTGTTTTATGGTACGAAGAGAAGAAGCAGGAATAGGGAAAGGAGTTCCAATTGCCAGAATTCCAATTGCTAAAAAACCACCGTCTGATCGCCTTGCTGATGAACATGCTGCATGCGGCCAAATCGCAGTTATTGCTGATAAGGTAGCCAGAGGAGAAAAACCCAAGTAACTTATCTCTTTTTATTTTTTTATATATTACATTATCTAGAGATGATTGCTTATGCGAATTCTTACTGTACATTCAGACTATATAGAAGTTGAACCGCTTACTAAGGCGATAAAAGATGCAGAGGAGCTTCCAGTCAAGGAGAAGAAGCGATATGAAGAAGTGCTGGTTGTATTCACAGCTGTTGAAGAAGGAGATGAAAAAAATATTCAGGGCACGGTAGAGAGATATGTCCAAGAAGTAAAGAGTATTGTAGAACAAGTTAAGGCAAAAAATATCCTGATTTATCCGTATGCACACCTAAGTTCAAACCTTTCAAAGCCAAATATAGCACAAGAATTTCTGATAAAGGCAGAAAAAGAATTATCAAAAGAACTTACTGTTTCAAGAGCACCTTTTGGCTGGTATAAATCATTTAATATTTCATGCAAAGGACACCCGCTTTCTGAATTAAGCAGAGCGTTTAGTGTTGAAGATGATAGCAATAATCTTCAAGCCATAATGGAGACGATATCACATCTTGTTTATGATACTGCAAAAAAATTAACCGGGAAAGCGTTTATTAGCATTTCAGAGATTAATGGGAATAAATCTATACTTAATTGGAGAGAATTGGATGGAGAGATAACACATGAATTTCTTAAAAAATTAGAAATAGAAGCAAACAAAAATAGAGAAAAAAATCTAGATGTAAAAGAGCAAGAGATGGATAGAAAAGAAGCACTAAAACTCTGCGGCGATATTTACGATAGATCACTTCCTAGAGAAGCATCTAAAATTAGAGTTGTGGCAATCGGCGATTTACCTCCGGAACCTTGCAGGCACCCTCACGTATCCAATACAAAAGAGGTTAAAGAAAAAATTAAAATTGACGGATTTGAAAAAACAGAGGGTAAATTCAGAATAATGATTCATTTGGGGGAAGAAGAAAATGCTAAGGACAAAGACTTGAGTAAAGCATTGAAAGCGGAAAAAACATTGGTGTCTCATTTTTACATAATTGGAACTGATGGAAAACTGAATGAAATAAGCTATGATAAGGAAAAGAAAAAATTTACTGGTTTTGATTTTTCCAAGCATGAAAATTTGAGAAAACTCGTTGCTTATGAACTGACAAAAGATAGAATAGTGACTGAGGAGCCACCACATGTAAGGCTGATGAGAAAATTAGAGTTAGTGGATTATGAAGATGGATCAGATCCAGGAAATCTCAGGTACTACCCAAAAGGAAGATTCATGAAAGGCTTAATTGAAAGATATGTAACTCAAATCATAAAGGAGAACGGGGGAATGGAGATAGAAACTCCCATAATGTATGATTATGAGCACCCCTCTTTGAAAAGTTACTTGAATAGATTTCCGGCAAGGCAGTATGCTATCGAAACTCCGAATAAGAAGGTGTTTCTCAGATTTGCTGGGTGCTTTGGTGGCTTCTTGCTGGCTCACGATGCACATATTTCCTATAAACAACTCCCAGTATGGATATACGAGCTAACAAGATACAGTTTTAGAGTAGAACAGAGAGGGGAATTATCTGGGCTGAGAAGACTTAGGGCATTTACTATGCCAGATTGTCATGCATTATGCAGAGATGAAGAACAAGCAAAAGAGCAATTGATAAAAAGATTTGACTTAAGCCGGGAATTCCAGAATAAAAGTGGGGTAGGATGTGACAATCTAGAATTTGCAGTAAGAGTAACAAAAAAATTCGTTGATGAAAATGGAGATTTTGTAAAAGGATTAGTTAAAAGATGGGGAAGACCAGCACTTTTGGAAGTTTGGGATGAGCAGTTCTTCTATTTTGTTTTCAAATATGAGTTTAATTTTGTTGACGTGTTAGGGAAAGCTTCTACTTTGACTACCGACCAAATCGATGTTGAGAATGGAAAAAGATATGGAATAGAATATATTGATGAGAAAGGACAGAAGAAAAACCCGTTAATATTGCATTTATCACCTTCTGGAGCAATTGAACGTATTATATATGCATTGTTAGAGAAAGCTGCAATGGATCAACGACAGGGGAAAATACCTATGCTACCTTTATGGCTTTCACCAACACAAGTTAGATTAATGCCTGTGTCGAATGAGAAGCATTTAAAATACTGTGAAGAGCTTGAAAAAAAATTAAGCAAAGAGAGCATTAGGGTTGATATTGATGATAGACAAGAAGGTATTGGTAAAAAAATCAGAGATGCAGGACAAGAATGGATGCCTTACTCAGTAGTTATAGGTGATAAAGAACTGGGCAAGCAAGAAATTAATGTAAGAGATAGAGAGAAAAACGAAGAAATCGAAATGAAAATTGATGATCTAGTAAAACTTATAAAAGAAAAAACAGAAGGCATGCCATTTGACACTATACCAACTCCTAGAAAATTAAGTAAAAATATTATATTTGTGGGTTGAAGCGCTTCATGGAAGATAAATGAATCTTCTAACTCCAACCATTTTAGTTTTTACTTTTCTTTGTTTTTCTAATTTTGTTATTTGTTCTGAAACTGTTGAAGGTGTTCTTTTTACTAAAGCAGACAATTGGCTTACTGTAAGAGACTCCTTTTCTTTCAAAATTTTTATGACTACATTTTCAAAATCTGCTAAAAAATAGTAATTCTTGTAAGATGCTACAACTTCTGCCAATAATTTTTTTCTTTTTGGATGTAAGAAACCTATGCTATTCGAGAATCTTACTATATCGTCTCTTCTAGAAATCTGCAAAAAGTAGGTCTTGTTTTCTCTTGGATCTTTGAAGATTCTGGAGTTGATACCGAATCTTAGTAGACAATACCTGAGATCATCTAAATATTTCGTACTTGCTCCATAAAGTCTAATTCTTCTGGTATGGCCTGATGTTGCATTATCTTTTCTTTTTGTCAACTGAACACAACCATCTCCATCAAAAGCCCCACGAAGTGCATAGGCTAACAGACCTAGATTCGCATTCTTCATCCATTCTGGCATGTAACAAGTAAAAGTTTTGTTACCTGCCTGGATTCCAAAAACTTTAGACATTATTAATGCAAGCGTTCTATTGAATATTTCGATTCTGTCATATTCTTTATTTCTTATGTAACTTATACCATAATTGCTAAATAGGGAGATAACTTTCTCTTTTAATAAATTCGTAATACTGGTTAACTTTACTCTATCAAAGTTCTTAGATATGTGCCCATCAGTCCTTAGTAATTCTGAAACATAAAACCATTCCTTGTGTATCTCAAAAATAAGCGGAAGGAGAATAGGTTTTCCATACCTGCTAATATGAAATCCACATATATTTTCTATTGGTATGTTTGGTCTCCTTTTTCTCAATTCAGAAATGGATATCCCTCTCTTTTGGGTTGGATGTTTTACATAAATCTCATCCTCACCGAAATATTTTCTTATATCAATTTTCATAGTCTTTTCATCTCTTTTTTCCTTTATAATCTCTTCCATATCCAGCACCTCCATGCCTATGCCGCCTTACTTTTACGTTTTAGGCGAAGCAGAGGCTGGAGGTTGAAGCAACCGAAAGCCAAGAAAGGAGAACTTAAGAAAATTAAACATGAAACGAGCCGGAATGTCTTTTATTGGTTTCGGTTGTCAAACCGAACTTGCGAAAGCAAGTTTGACCATTAAATGGCTTTCGGCGAAGTGAGGAGAGCAAATAAAAAACTTTGTATAAATTATTTAAGTAAAAGGGTGATTATGTGACACAGAGACAAATCGGAAAGGGGCATTATGCGCATAAGTTAGGCACAAGAAGGGACGGTTTCACCCATAGACCAAAAAGACCAAACGGTTTCAAAGGAAAGCAAGTTCTTTTAGATGGCGTGCATAATCCTGCTGCGAGTAGTGGTGTTGGTCCAGTAGAAAGATTTATTTCACTTACTCATGAGCGTGCAAGACGTTTTGATCCATTTCCAACAAGTTGGGGCCCATAATTATATAAATCTAGTTTGAAATATTTATCATGATCCTCTAGAAAAGTCCAGTGACCTTCGGTCACTAGCTCCCAAAATGCTAATCGCATTTCAGGATCGGATCAATCTATTCACAACCAACGAGATAAATTCTCAGGTTGTGAAGCTGTGAATCGAAAAAACTTATTTGGTTGTGAATATCCAATGCCACCTGGTTCTGATCCTAATCCTAATAAAAATACCATTAGAATGGTAACTGCTAATACTGACAATTCTATTCATGCATCTACCAAGGTTGACCTTCGATCATTTCGAAATCGTGATACATTATTAGATGTTACTAAAGCTGGTTTTGGAGCAGATAAAGTCCAAGCGCCTTATATAGAAAGTGAATTCGATGGTGTAAAGACTAGTGGTCACGAGGTTAAACAAATAGGGGATCTGGTAAAAATTTATGATAAAGAAAGCAATCCTAATGCCGAAAGAGATGGGTTCCAAGCTTATTTTGTTGTAGTATCAAACGGTCAGACGGAAAAAGCTGGGTTACCATTTGAGGCGCAGGAAGGAAAAAAGGAATTCTTGAATGCAGATAATACTACAGTTGATAAACTTAGAAAAATGATAGAAGAGCTGCCTGAAAATGCAGAATTGGTTATTGTTTGGAGAAGGGATGTTGATAAAACTAAAGATATAACAGTTGATAGTTCTTCTTTTGCCCCACTAGTAGTTAACCAAAGTAATTCTGGCTTTGATATTCCGCGTCTTGGAGGAGGTGGGTTTCACCCTGAATTAAACCCAGAACTAGTTTTGGATGATGGATTGTATTTATTTACAGATAAGGGAGAAGACAGAATAACATTTAGCACAGAAATAGTAAAACCAATAGTTAATCAGGAATATTTATGGTGGGATGCAGGTATTATGCCTATATTGCAATACCCTACACCAGCGTTGCAAATAGATCCGCAATCAAACCAAGCTCAAAGATTTATATATCTAGATGGAGTTTTAACTTCAACCATTGAATATTTCAAACCAGATGATCCAAAACCTCCACCAATCTCTATCCAAATTTGGAGTGCTACTAATAATGATGGTTCAAATAGTCAAAAAATTGGTTTAGCAGATAAACAATTGGTACGATCACAACTAAATCATATTGTTGCACAGGAGGAATCCATGATAATGCGTTTACTGATGAATCCAACTGAACGAAAGCTTTGGGGCAAAATGTATGGTTTACCAGATGATGAAGATGCACGCTCTATAACCCGAGGAGATGAATTTATAAACGTCAGCCGCGTTAGAGAAGACAGTAATTACGATTCTCCAAAAGATGATGGCGGTCCAAAGGATGCACCAAAAGGAAGCCCAACTAATCCTAAAAATGGTTTTACTATGAGCGATAATGATATAGAGTTCGAAAAATCAGATGAGAAAACTCAGCACCCATCTCGTTTAATGTTTACCACGTTATTTGAAAAACAAGATGATGCACAACCAGAAGTGGAAGAAAATAGAGATGATCCGGATAAATTTGGCATGAAAGTCGTCATAGGTGATTTAAAACCTAAGAAGAAAAAAACACCTAAAAAAGCCAGAGAAGAAAGCACATTTATTCCGCCCAAGTTATTAGATACAAATCGAAATAAGAAAGCTAAGAGAAGAGAGGCGGCGGATAAAGAACACCATCGTAAATCCAAAAAATCAATAAGTGATAAACAAAAATTACCTAACATACTTACCAAGGATGCGAAAACTCCAAAGAAAAAAATAAATAATGCGCAACTAAAAGAAAAATTCAAGTACTCAAATATACCAAGTGCTAAGAGAGAGCAACTTGATATTACCAAACAATCTAAGAAATCAGAGAAAAAGAAAGTACCAAGAACAGAAAAGCCAAAGGTCGCTAAACGAGATATGATTGTTTTAGGAGGCAGCCCATTTGCAGCCATACCAAGCTCAAAGCCAGCAACTGCAAAAGCTAAGAAAATTAATAAAGATTATAAACTACTTTGGACGCTAGGCAAAAATGGGAATAAGTTTAAAAATGCTAAAAGAGAAAGAACAAACAGGTGATTTTTCATGGTAGATAAAAAATGTGCTCAATGTGGGAATACAAAAGGAAAGTTTGTTGAGAAGAAAGGTGTAGGTAAGGCAAAGGCATTTTTCTGCGATAACGGAAAATGCTTCGGTGACTACAAAAAGAAAGGAGAAGAAAGCGGGGTTTGCGAGTTTTGTTAGTCATGGACATTATAGAAATTGTCAGGCTGTTAAACTCACGAGATATATTTAAAGTAAATAAATTTATCGATATTGCAATCATTGAATCTTTTAGCCAAGTAAAAACCACAAGTTTTGAAGACCCCAAGAAATATTTTGCATATCTTTTGAAGGTTTCTACAGATCCTCTAGGCATTTTTCTCATGTTTTTATATTTCGACAGTTTCCCCCCTACTCACAACCAACCTCTTTCCATAGTTATACCTCTATTTCCTGCTATCTGTGTTTTATTAACTAAATTTTTCTTTTTCTCTGAAACAAAATCCTTATTTAAAATTCCGTTTATTGCCGCAGCTTTTTCTTCATTTTTTTATGATATGATTTTATTTGCATTTATTTGGTTTTTTCTAACATCTTCTACCGTCAGTTTGCTAACAATATTTATTGGTCTCGTATCTGTTGCAGTAGCATTAAGACCATACTTAATTGAGCTAATTTAAGAAATAAAAACGGGCCCGAGGAGATTTGTTCTTTGATGAAACTTTACTAAAGCGAAAGTTTCAATTGAACTCCTGACACATGGATTAAGAGTCCATCGCTTTTGGCGCTAATGTTATTATATAATTAGAGGAACATAAGCACTACCAAGCTGAGCTACGGGCCCACAACTAGTAGATATAGAATGGGTACAGAAAGCTATTTAATTATAATTGCAATTATCTTCTTATGCGCTTAATGCTGTTATCCCTAATGTTATTCACAATTCTATTCGCGCATGGTGATGAACCAGAAGAGCATGAAGAACACGCAGGTGTATGGGAGCGTTTAAATCTTCCAGATCCAATGGATATTGTTTATATTGCTTCTTTAGTATCTGGTTTGGCCGTTGTTATTGCGCTAATGGCGATACATGGGCTAAGTAATCAAGGTAAAAAGATAATTTTTTTTATAATTGCAGTTCCAGTAGTAGTTGCAACGCTCTATCTAGCAGCAACAACTGTTTATCTTAACATGGTATCAGAAACCGGCGGACCAGTACATTGGCATGCTGATTACGAGATGTGGGCATGTGGGCAGCAATACGAACTTGTAGATCCAAAGAATTTTGATAACAAAATAGGCAGCCCTGTTTTTCATGAGCATAATGATAATAGGATACATGCAGAAGGTGTGCTATTTCAAAAAAGAGATGCGCGCTTAGGAAGATTCTTTACTGAAGTTGGCGGTAAGCTTACGAGGAGCGAATTCATCTTGCCAACAGAGGATGGATTAAAGACATGGAAAAATGGTGAGATATGCAATGGCAAGCCCGCAAAGCTTCAGGTTTTCGTCTATAAAATTGTAAACGCAAATCCATCCCAGAAAACAGGCTTTTTATATAAACAAACTAAACTTGATGATTTTAGTGATTATGTTTTATCAGAGTATGCAAATGTCCCACCAGGAGATTGCATAATTATTGAGTTTGATCAGGAAAAAGTTAAAACTGATAAGTCATGCTCAACATACGAGCTTGCAATAGAAAAAGGAGAGATGAGGGAAGCAGATGGCAGTTGAAGCAGGTTTGCCGCAAATAGGCACTGTTATTGTAACAGCAATAATCGATTCCATTAATCCATGTGCTATAGGTGTAATGATACTACTAGTTTCTCTAATGATAGCTAATGCAAGGCTAAGACCAAAAATGCTTATGTATGGTGGGCTTTATATATTTTCGATATTTTTAACCTACCTACTTGCAGGTTTAGGATTAATCGCATTTTTTCAAGTTATCCCTTTATGGGTCTCTGAATATATTGCAATAGTTGTAGGTAGTATAATAGTTATAGCCGGTCTAATAGAGGTTAAGGATTTCTTTTGGTATGGTCAAGGCATATCATTATCCATTCCCGCTGAACGTGCTAAGCAGATAAAAAAGATGCTTGAAAACATTAGTGTATGGGGCGTGATATTTCTAGGTGCATTTGTTGCTGCTGTCGAGCTTCCATGCACTGGCGGCCCATATCTTGCTATAATACTGCTACTATCCCAGAACTTTAATTTCACAGCATTCTTACTTTTAGTTTTCTATAATATCCTATTTGTATTGCCATTAGTGCTTATATTGCTCGCAGTAATGCTTGGTACAAAAGTAACTGCCCTCGCAAAATGGAAACAAGCTTCGCGTGCGCATATGAGATTGGCAATAGGCGTAATTCTTATAATACTTGGTTGGTTACTTATATTAATTGCAAATGGAACGATCAATTTGGGATGAATATGGTAAAAGTAAAAAAACCTGAGAAAAAAAACACGCAAGTTACGCTGGTTGTAAAACGCCGCGGCCACAGCGAGCCTTTTGATGAGAAGAAGACATATGGTTCGGTTTATGCAGCATGCTCTAATTGCGATCTTCATGAAAAAGAATGTGAGAAGCTCGCAGAGCAAGTTCTTGATGAACTTAAGAAAGCACTTGCCGGAAAAAAGGAAATAAATTCAACTGAAATATTTGGCTTGGTTATTTCTATATTGGCTAAATATCATGAGGATGCTGCCATGATGTATGAGTTGCATAGGGATATAAGTTAGTTATGGGTCTTGAGTAATGAGTTTTGAGTTGGTGAATATTATGGCTGAATTTACAAAGGTTTGTTCAATAAATGATGTAAAAACAAATAGTGCAAAGCGTATTTCTGTTAATGGCCAAGAGCTTGTACTATTTAATCTAAATGGAAAGTTCTATGCAATTGAGGCAGCATGTACGCATGCTGGCGGACCTTTAGACGAAGGTGCTATTGAAGGCAATGAAGTTGAATGTCCATGGCACGGTGCTAAATTTGATATTACAACTGGCAAAACGCTTTCTCCTCCAGCATCAAGCGATGTAAAAAAATATGAAGTAAAAGTAGAAGGAAGCGACGTAATGGTTAAGGTTTAGCAGTGAGCAACTGATACTATGCGCGCATATATTTTATTTTTAATTTTATTTCTGTTATTTGGTTGCGCAATGTCAGGGGGCAGACTCCCTAGCGCAACCCCCACACCAGCACCCGAACCAGCGCCACAACCAACCCCTTCTCCAGTTCCGCAGCCAGCCCCTCAATCAGAACCTGTTCCATTACCAATTGATCGACCATCAGATTATGCAACTGGACAGGCTGAAATAGAACCTTCACCAACGCCAACACCTCAACCAGCTCCATTGCCAGTTCCACAACCTCCGCCAGCACCAGTTGCTCAACCTAAAGTAATAAACGGAAAAACATTAAGTGAGCGGTTGGAAGAAGCTAGTGATCGTTTGCATACACAAGGGTCTGGTCAGCGCATAAGAAATGACTTTCCAGATATAAAATTAGTTTATACTGATAATGCGCAAGGCACAGGATTTCCAGAAATGATTCTTCCTTTTAAGTATTACTATAGTGAAGAGGCAGATAAAACATTTAATATTTGCAAAATTGATCTTACTGTCTTTATCTGTAAAGGAAAGCTCGATAAGCTTATTACAAAAGATGATATCGATAGCGGACGATGCGAGGTTACCCAAGTGTACCAGGATCCGCGGGCTGGCGGAAGAGGTGGATACAATTACCCATATAATAGTTAAAGCCCTAAAAAAGGTATTTTCAGAGAAAAAATATATTTTACTCTCATTATTTTTCGCAGCATTTATGTTTTCAATTCTTATTCTACTGCCAGTTGGCCGCTTTAACTACAAGGCGTTTTACTATCAGGTCACTGGGTTAGATGGCGCTTCGCTTTTTATTATGGTTTTGTTTTCTATTATTTTGGGGATCTTAATATCCATGCAGGTTTATTTGATTAAGAAAACGCATGAATCAAAGAAAAAATTATTTGGTAAAGGAATTATTTCTGGATTTTTTTCATTTTTCGCAGGTATTTTCGGGAGCGCAGTTTGTGTTGCGTGTCTATCTATCTTATTAGGGTTTCTTGGAATCGGAGCGATAACATTTCTAATTACCTATCGCACTCATCTTTTTGTTTTATCTGCACTAATTGCATTATTCTCGCTTTATTCTGCCTCGCGCGGCGTTATAGCGCATGAAGAATGCAAGGTTTGTAAAATTAAAATATAGTCTTCTCATTTTTTGGCTTTGAAAAATTTAAGAAAAATTAATGTAATAACTATAATAGCAATAAGTAATACGGTACTATTGTCGCCCTTTTTTACCTCTTTTTTTCGTGTGTCTACTACTGGCTCTTTTATTTTTATAGTATTTGTTTGGTTTTTGGCAAGTATAATTGGCTCTGCCTTTGTTGTTTGACTTATGTTTTCATAAGGTTCAACTTTTATGGTTTCATTTTTTTTAACACAGTTGCTATTAATACAAGTTAATCCATTATTGCACTTTTCAATAATCTGTATTGCTCTAGAATTATTACACATATATTCTATTATTGCATCGTCATCACAATGTTTTTCAAGTATTTTTTTAGTTATATTAAATTTTATTTTATTTACCTCTTTATAAGTTGAAACTATAGTTTCTGAAACAGAAGAGTTATCCAATGATTGACATTCATAATCCTCTTCTGCTGTCAAAGCGAATGTTATTTCTTTTTGTATCGCAGTACATTCACAGTTTTTTTCATTAGTGCATTTTATATCAAATTTTGCAGTTATGTTCTCTAGTTTTAGCATAAAATTAATTGTTTTGTTTGTTGTTGGTTCAATAACCATGAACCAGTGTTTTTCATTTTTTCTTAGGGTGGTTACTTCCTGTTCTTGATAGCCTGGGCCAAAGGGGGCGGAAGGATGTATTATAGAAGCCGTTGAAGTCGCAGAAACCATGCAAGAATTAAGCACGTTATTATAATAAGAGTCAACATTTACCTCAAAAAATAATCCTCTATCTTGCCCTACTTCAATTTGAATTTTCGTACCTACTGGTCCAATTGTATAAACTGCAGAAAAAATTATTGTTACTAAGGATAAAATGAAAAGTATATATCTTATTTGCATATTGAGTCGCCATTTGAAATTTGCTAGTTAATATTTATAATATTAAGGGCATTTAATCTTGTTTTTTGGAAAAAATAATTAAGTTTTAATCTTCCTTCTAAATTTAATATAAGTAGAGTAATCAACATACTGTTTTCTCATAACGTAATCCTTTACCATAGGCGCTAGTTCTCGTTTTTCATCTATTCTATCGGTTACTGTTAGAGAGAACGCATCGCTTCCAGCTCCGCTTCCATAAGAAACACATAATATTTTTTGCCCAGCCTTTGCCTCATCTAATATTGCTGCAAGTCCGATCATGCTTGCACCTGAATAAGTATTTCCAATAGTTGGTGTAAGCAATCCAGCTTTCATCTTTTCAGGTGCAATACCTAACTTTTTCCCAACCTCTAATGGAAACTTTGCATTGGGCTGATGGAATACAACATAATCAAAATCATTTGCTTTCATTCCGCACTTCTGCATTAATCCTTCTGTTGCACCTAGTACATGTTTAAAATAAGCAGGACCGCCAGTAAATCTACCACCATGTGAGGGATACTCACTTCCTTGCCTGCGCCAGAAATCAGGTGTATCTGTTGTATATGAAAAAGTACATTCAATATTAGCAATAGACTCTGTATTCTTTCCAATAATAAATGCAGCCGCGCCACTGCCAGCGCTATATTCTAATGCATCTCCTGGTCTTCCTTGTGCAGTATCTGCACCAATTGTTATTCCATATTCAATAATATTGCTATCTACCATACCCATGAGCATTTGTATTCCAGCAGTGCCTGCTTTGCATGCAAATTCTAAATCTGCTGCCGTGGTATTAGGCGTCGCACCTATTGCCTCTGCAACAATGGTAGCAGTAGGCTTGACAGCATAAGGATGCGATTCGCTTCCAACATAAACCGCACCGATCTTTTTTGGATTGATTTTAGCTCGAGCAAGCGCATTTCTTGCAGCTTCTACACTAAGCGTTGCTGCATCCTCATCTACTCCACCAACTGCCTTTTCTAGAATGCCCAATCCTTTTTCTATGCGTTCGGTTTCTTCGCCCCAAACGCGTGCTATCTCTGCGGTTTTAATTCTATAAGTAGGAACGTAAGCTCCATAACCTACAATACCGGACATAAATATCACTCTCGTTAATTAGTAAAGTTATATATGTTATTTGGCTTTTAAAACTACGCTTTTTAGCGCATTAATTACGTCAATTGCCTGTAAAATAAAAAAAAGAAAAAATTATACTGGAGGCGGTGCTGCAGGTGCTTGTGGTTTTCTACTTAAGAAGAACCATAGTAGCGCAAGTACGATTACTATTACCACTACCGCACCAATTATTAGCATCATATTGCTGCCAGCTTCAGATTCTACTACGAGCGGTGCTGAGTCTGCTAATACCTCAACTAAATTGAATATTGCCTTGTTGCCATCTTTTTTTGCCTCATAACTACCAGCTGTTGCCTTTGTTACTGTGCCGGGCATTTCAACAACGTATGTCATATTTATCTGAAATGCTTTGTTTTGGCTCATTTGATCTGCTGTTTGCTTGTTTTTTACTTTATCACTGAAGTCTAAATCCTGAGCTGGTCCACCACCAAGTCCACCACCTAGTGCGCCTCCAGAATCTGCACCAGCTTTCATATATAAATCTGCAGGTAATTTATTCACTGTTAATATCTGTTTATTATCTTTAGATTCAAATGTATAAAATCCATCTTCAGCCTTAAATGATTTTTTAAGTGTCCAGACATTATTCTCAACCTTACATTCCACGCCTTCTTTAAGTTGTGCTTGCACGCTTGCGCATAATAATGCAAGTTGTTGTGATGGATCTGGTTGTCCACTGCCACTGCCAGCTGCACCACCAAATCCTTTCATAGCACTAATATACCCAGTCAAGTCAATTTGTTGTTCTAATGTAGAACTTCCATCACCATTTACCTTATGATAATAAGTTATACTTATGCATCCAGCTAAAAATACCAAAATGACAAGTCCAAACAATAGTAATTTTCTCATTATATCATCCTCATTTAATTTATCCTGAATGGTTTATTATAATAATGTTTAAAAATCCAACATAATAATAAAAATTTCAATGTTTCTTCATAAACGCTTCTATACGATCAAGCGCCTCACCTAAACGCTGCAAGCTAGGCAAAAATACAACCCTAAAAAACATCCTATCTGGCATGGTGCTAGTAAATCCAGTGCCAGGTACAACTACTACACCTTCATGCAATAGCGCTCGTACAAATGCCCAATCACTTTTCCATTTTTTGTGTGTATGATTTTCTATCTCTACAAATGCATAAAACGTTCCTTTTGGCTTTACCATTTTTAACCCATCTATTTCTTTTATTCTCTTATCTAGTAAATCGCAGCGCTTCTTTAGTTCGCTATTGAATTCTCCAACATGTTTGTTATTTCCACGCAGCGCAGCTATGCCAGCACGCTGCATTTCCCAGTTTACGCTTAATCTTTGGTTGCATAATCTTTGAATTGCATCCTTTATCTTATCCCAACGGTGTCCATGGAACGCCAGATAACCAACGCGCGCTCCTGGATAAATATAATTCTTAGAAATAGAGTTTCCGCTTACTAATGGCACGTCTTTGCAAAGCTCGCGCAGATTCACACTCTCTCCTTCAAAAACCAAAAGTTCATACGCATCATCTGCAATAATTGGAAGCCCATGCTCACCAGCAATGTCAACAATTTCTTTAAGCGTTTTTCTAGAATATACTGCGCCAGTCGGATTATTAGGTGAAATAACCAATATTGCCTTTGTATATTTGTTTATTTTTCTGCGTAGATCGTGCGTATCAGGTTCCCAGTTTTCATCAGATTCGTAAAATAATTCGCTACCAAAGCTAACACGCTGCTTGGTTAAATAGAGTGGATAAGTAGGAGATGGTAAAATAATATTTCTGCCGGGATCAACCATTGCCTGAAATAGGAAGTCTATTCCTTCGCTTAAGCCAGCGCAAATAAAAACATCTTCTGGCTGTACGCCTTCATATTCTGCAACTGCTTTTTTAAGGTCAGGATCACCCTCACTTGGTGCATAACCAGAGTAATTATGCGCTAATGCCTCCTTTGCAGCATCTAAAATGTGCTGCGGTGGTCTAAATCCATATGGCCCAGGATCACCTATATTAAGATATATCATGTCCTTTCCTTGTTTTTCTAAGATCTTGGCTTCCTGAACAATATCTCGTATCGGGTAGCTAACTAAATCACTTTTTCTAGATGGTTCTATCATTTAATCACCAACAAAAATAGTAATATCATTCCAGTCAAAAGGGTTTTTATTACTAGTGTTTTTTCTTAGCAATTGTCACCATAACTTTTTTTGGTTCATTGCCTACAACTACAATCCGTTCAGTGCTAATTATTTCTTCTACTTCTTCATCACAGTTTGTAACATCATCAATAAATATACAAAGATTCGTTAGTTCGCCAATGCGCTTTATATCGTTTTCATATTTATTAGAATCAATTCCATTTCTCAAATAAACCACGCGCCAAACATCATTTGCTAGCTGGTATTTGTATAAAGAATCATCTACTCCACGCGCGTGCTGTTCGCTTGCAACAAATGATACGAATGAAACAAGGAACAATAGCGAAATAATTGCCTCAAGTGTCTGCATTCTATTCACCACATATAAATAATTGTCTTATCTCTTTATCTTCGCCAAAAACAACAATTCGATAAATGCAATTTTTTCCATCAGGCTGCCAGCCAACATGTAATTCAGTTAGTCCCATGCTTTTCTTTAATTCATCTGCATTTACTTTTGCCAGTTCATTTTCGTCTATCCAGTTTGGTTTTACGCTATCTGTTTTCTTTGCAGCTAAGTCGTTCACAACAAGTTCGCTAACAGATACCAATTTATTATGCAATATTTGCGAGTGCAATTCATTCTGATTTTTCTCGCTTATAAAGTTCGCATAACTAATTAGATAAATTGCAATAAGTAATATTGGTATAAAACTTAGCATTGTATCAAATGACAAAAACCCTTTATATGTGCTGCGCATTGCTTTCACGTCTATTAAAAATAGTATTAGCAACTATTGTTTTTCCATCATGTTCAATAATAACAAGATCATTTTCGATTCTATAATTATAATCGCCAATTTTAATGGCTTTATAGTTTCCAATACTAGCAAGCATATCAATTGTTCTTGCGATCTGCTCTGCTTTGATTGTTTCACTTATTATTTCTTCCTGATTTTTTGCCTTTTCATAAAAATTTATCAAGATAAGTGACATTGAGCTGATTATTGCAAGAATTATTAGAAAATTAAATAAAAACTCTAGGCTTATCTGCGCGCGCATTATCTTACCTCGCTGGCTGGTATATAAGATACTGAAGCCATTTCAAATGAATAAATAGAAATACCAATTACCCCATTATCTAGTGATTCTTTCCAAAATTGGACAGTAGCGGAGCCATCTGCGTTTTCCCTATCTATACTCGCGTCAACTTGAATAAATTCCGCGCATGCAATATTTTCTATTTCAAAACATTCATTGCAAGTCAGGCTATTCCTTTCTTTAAGCATTTTATCTCTTAGATTTCTTAATTCTGTTTCATCAACAAACCCGCACCATATTTTAAAATCAAACGTATCATCTTTAAGATTAGCAAGTTTTTTGATTTCATCATGCGCTCGCAGTCTTGCCATTGCCTTGGCCTCGTTAATATTTGGCGGTTTTCCAATGGCAACATTTTCTTTAATGTAGTCCTTAACTGCGCGTTCTGCACCAATTTTTGCTAGATCTAATGCAGTATTTTTTATATCTAATTCTAGCGAGTGCATTCTCTTGAGTTGAATCGCTTTAGAGTAATTAGTTGAAATATTAACTGAAAGTAAAACTATGATAATTGCAATGCTTAAGAAAACTAGTATAAAAGAGACAAAGGCGCGCAGCTGTATTACCTCTTAGTTTATTGTAAAAGAATTAATTATCTCATCTACTTTATTCATATAATTATCAAAGTTTTTCTCCTCACTTGTAAATGTAAGTATATACGCAGTATTATCCTTTAACATATATACCTGCATCTGCTTGATGCTTATCTCATTTTTTGTTCTTGGCGAGAAGATTACTTTATAAGAAACAATGCCATTTATTTCTACTGTGTCCTCACCCTCGCTTTTTATCCCTAACTTTTTCTCGATATCTTCTATATTCTTTATTGCATAATCTTGTACTTGCACATTTGTTGTTAAGTCTTCTATGCCAATAGCAATATTCTCTCTAAAACTATCGTTCTCATCTTCAAAAGTTGCTACTATCACAATCTTTGCACTTGTATTTGTTTCTATAAGCTCCCAATTCTTAGGATAAGTCACAGTAAATCCATAATTAGTATAAATGATACTATCATTAGTTTCAACTACTTTTCTCTCGATTGGTTTTTTTGGTAATTCTGGTTGTATTAATTTTATATCCTGATTGTTTACTTCTGGTGTTGTTTCTTTAGTTATTGCCTTATCACTAGAGTTACAACCAAACAATAGAGCAAAAATTATTAGAAATAGGCTAATATTTTTCATTATTTTACCTTTACTGCATAGCTGCCTATAGTATTTAGCTCTGCCAGTTTTGCGATCTCAGATTTCTCAGGATCTAAAACAATTATAGCACCAGAGAATTTTTCAGATAGCTCGCCTTGGCATTTAGGGCATATTTTTTCTATTTGAACGATAAATCTACAATTTTTACACGCCTTCATACTATGCACCTCTTATGGTTTCTCTTTCTTATATATACGTCGTACTACTCATGTTCCCTATAGGGACGTGGGCTAATATTTTTCTTTTGCCACGTCGGCAGTTCGATGTCTTACTTATGTAAATGAAACACAATCTGCCCATAGCTCAAGGCAATAGCTTTACTTTTTATCTTCTTTCTTTTCAGTCTTTTTCTCTACAGCCTTTTCTGCGAGCTTTTTAGCTCTCTTTTCTTTTTCTTCTAACCATTCTGTCTTACCTAGACCATCTGGCCTCATTGTTAATCCTATCTTTGTTTCTGCAGTTGTTCCTTTAAGGCTAACAGTTGAAACCTTTACCAGCACTTTATCCCCTTTTTTCAATGTTTTCTTTTCCTCTCTGGAAATCAAATGCTTTCCTTTTTTATCATAAAAGAACTTATCTCTAGATATCTGCGAAACGTGTAATAGTCCTTGCAACGGCCCAACACTTGCAAATGCGCCAAACTCAACTATCTCTTTTATGTCAGCCTCATAAACCTCATTAACATATGGCATAAATGTGGTTGCATCAAAGTTCACTTTATAATAAGCACCACTATCCCCTGGGATGACTATGCCCTCGCTTACTATTTTTGGGTTATCCACAATCAAAATAAGTCCAATATCCTTGAATATTCTTCGTTCAAATTTTTCTCTTAAAATATTAAGTACTGCATCTTCAATATCACTTCCAAATAGATTCGGTGGTACTCGTATTTTATCCTCAATAGTTTTTAGATAGTACATAATTTCATTCCTCATTTTGCGCATTTATTATAAGTTGAAACTGCGTCATTCGCTTGCTGCTTTTGCAGGGCGAGTCTAGCTCTCGCGCTTAAGAGCAGAATTACTATGTAGAGAAAGGTTAAAATACATTCCCCTCACGATTTTTCTATGAAACTTTTAGTAATCCTATTTGTTGCATTGCTTGTCTTTGGTTGCAACGGTGAAAAAGTGAAGGACGAAACACCTGCACTGCCAGGGGGCTCGCCCCCTAGCGCAACCCCCGCGCCATCTCCGGCGCCTACACCCACACCGCAGCCCACTTCAGTTCCTTCTTCAACTCAAAAAACAATAAGCAAGATATCATTAGGTAGCTATTTTGGTCAGTGCGCTGGATATTGCATTACTTCATTGCAAATAACCAAAGACAATGTTTTCTATAAAAAGATTGGTATCCCAGACCCAGAAGCGCGTCAGCTTATTCCAGAATTAAATGCAACGATTGCTCTTAGCGAAAGCGAGTGGAACGAGCTGATCTTATTAATTGATATTGATAAATTGGAAAATTTACCCGATACAATTGGTTGCCCAGATTGTGTTGACCAAGGTGCGCAGACCTTGGAGGTTGCGTATAATTCAAAGAAAAAAAGTGTAAGTTTTTCATACATGGACAAACCAAAAGAACTAGTTGATCTCTTAACGAAACTTACAGAAATAAGGGAGAAGATGGAAGCTAAGCTTGGTGAGGGGACAGAAGGTATCATAAAGACTTCGGAATAATTCTATTTCTTGTATAGCTTAAACAGTTGATTATATGCCCGAACTCTACGAACGAATATTTGAATTAGCATTAAACAGAAGTTTCTTCTTTCCGAGTAATGAGCCTTATGGTAGTGTAAGCGGTTTCTATGATTATGGCCCAGTTGGTAAGCTGATTAAAAATAACATAGAAAACCTTTGGCGTAAGATGTTTATAAGAGAGGAAGGCAGCCATGAGGTTGAAACCGCGATCATCACACCAGAAATCGTGCTTAAGGCTTCTGGGCACGTAGATAGCTTTGCAGATCCAATAGTTGAATGTAAACTATGTAAGATGCGCTATCGAGCTGATAGTATTGTGGAAAGCAAAGTTAAGGGATTCAAGTGGGACGGAAAACTTGCTAGCTTGGACGATGCAATAAGCGAGAACGGTATTCGATGCAATTGTAAAGGCGAGCTAACTAATGCAAGAATGTTCAATCTAATGTTCAAAACAGAGATAGGTGGAGATGCAACACCAGCATATGGTAGGCCAGAGACAGCACAAGGAATATTTACTGCATTTCCCAGATTATTTCGTAATCATGGATCAAAACTGCCACTTGCTGTTGCGCAAATCGGCAAAAGCTTCAGAAATGAAATCTCTCCACGTAAGAGCTTGGTGCGCATGCGCGAATTTACACAAATGGAATTAGAATATTTCTTCAACCCAAGTAATCACAGTATAAGTGGATTTGAAAACATTGCAAACACAAAAATGCGATTTAAGATAAACGATAAAATTGTTTTAAAGACTGCTAGCGAGGCTGTTAAAGAAAAAATAGTTCCAAATGAAATATTTGCATATTTTTTAGCAAGAGAATGGCAGTTCTATAAGCTATGCGGTCTGGATGAACAAAGAATGTATTTCCGCTTATTGCGCGATGATGAACGACCGCATTATTCAAAATGCAATGTTGATTTAGAAGTAGAAACATCGCACGGAGCAATTGAAATAAATGGAAACGCGTATCGTACAGATTTTGATTTATCACAGCATGCTAAATTTAGCAAACAGGATTTGTCTGTTTTTATTGAAGAGGAGAAGAAAAAGATCATACCGCATGTTTTTGAGGCATCGCTTGGTGTAGATAGATTATTTTTTTGTATATTAGAACATACGTTTCGCGAGCAGAGCGAAGGGAAAAACTGGGAATGGTTTGACTTTTCGCCCCTAATCGCTCCCTACGAATTTGCAATTTTTCCATTAATGAAAAAGGATGGGTTAGCTGATAAAGCGCGTGAGATTTACAATTCGCTAAAAGGCGAGTTTAATATATTTTATCAAGAAAGTGGAAGCATTGGAAAGAGATATGCACGTGCAGATGAAATTGGATGCGTTTATGCGTGCACAGTTGATTATGATACGCTAAAAGATGATGCTGTTACCATCCGCTATCGCAATGATGGAAAACAGGAAAGAATAAAAATAAATGAGATCGCTCATCTGATTTACAAAAACCAAAAAAATGGAAGAGTGAATCTATGAGTTTATCCCCTCAATTTTATGTTCAAGTTACTGCAATACTTCGTTCTCGTAGATTGGTGTTTCCTCCTGAAAAAGATGCACACGTTAAAATAGTTGCTGGTAGCATGGCGCGCGCTCAAGGTGAAAACGCAGCATTGCAGAAGATACGAACAGTAAGTAGTATAGATGAGGTCGATGAGGCTTGGTCATCCATTCGTTCTACTGCGCTACAAGTTGAGGATATTCAAAGAGAAACAAAGTCAGATCAACCACCAGCTACTCCAAAAATTAGAAGAGCAAAGCCTAGAAAAACTCACAAACCAAGGCAAATGTCAGCTGAGAGAATGCTTAATGTTCTTTCTCTTAAGGGAAGTGATCCAAAAAATCAGGAGTTAAAAAGGCAAGTATTGGTTCAGCTTAGAAGAGAATTTGCATGGATGAGGCGGGTAGAGCCAGACGCGCATAAAATGCTGCGTATGTTGGAATTGCGTTATTTAAGTCCAAAAGGAATTCAGGATCATACTGAAGTAGCTCGTGCCATAAGATTAAGCGAGACAAATGTTCGGTTGTTAGAACTTGAGGGGTTTGAACTTTTGAAAGGTTATTTAGGGACAGCAAAAGCAGCTTAGTTGCAGAGATATTATATAATTTAAAAAACCATAGCTCTAATTTAAGTATATGCGTTCCCACACACAACAGGATGCTTTTTATCGTCGCGCAGTACGAGCACTGGGTCGCAATCATACTATACCTATAGAGCAAAGAGAGCGTGCCATTGAATTAGCTAGAATAATTGCAAAGGCTAAGGGAGAAGACACAGCCATAGAAAAACTTGGGACAAAAGATCTTAGAGTACTTTCTATAGGAGCTGCATATGCAGAACGAGGATCAGGTAAAGGCAGGGAGTTCTCTAGAAGGGAACCATTGCATGATGAGCAGCCAAGTGATATGCAGATTAGAAAAAAACTAAGAGATGCAAGAGATCGAGCAATAGAATTCTTAAAAGATTTTAATACAGTTCTAGCAGCTAATGTTAATGACCATCAACCTAGGATTGCAGAAGCGCTTTCAGCACTTGATAGAATAGGTATGCTCGATGAATTTAAGCGGGAAAATGTACTATTTTTTGAATTTTTGCAAATAAGGTTTGGTATGATTAATCACATTATTACTAATGTTAATGATGTTGTAGGTAGGCTAAACATGACAACCAGAGGCAAATATGGAAGAATAACAGTTGCAATAGAAAGGGGAGCGCTAAGTGCAGTTAGTTCGTACGTTGCAAGGAACGAGGAAAAAATCAAAGCCAGTAGAATTAAACTTGGTTCTACTCAAGTACCAGAGGGCAAGTCCGCTAGCTCAACCCCTGAATCTACGATGCATGAACCACAAGCCGAAGAACCAAAAGCTGCAGAACCAGGGGCAAAACCCAAAACAAATCGAGCAGAGCCACGCTTAAGACAAATCTGTGGTGATGATCTTAGACCAGAAAGTGTTATTGAATTACTGCTAACTGCTGATGCATCGCAAATATTTACTACTGTTGCATCTAGATTGGGCAATGGAGCAAATAGCAAAGATGTCGCTGCACTCTTAAGAAGAGAAGCAGATAGTTTTACTACTATAGAAACTCACGGTGAAGGGTATTATGCATGGAAAAGAGGTGGCCCAGGAAGGCATACGCCAATATGCCCAGTTTCACAGGGTAATCCAGCTGATGTTATTAGGAGAAAGGCAGAAGAAATAGAAAGGTTGAGCAGTGGGCAGTGAGCATTGAGCAATGGGCAAAGATTACAAAAGTAAGAATAATTTATATATCTTTATATCTATTATAAATAAAGTGACTCTATGAGATTGTTTATATTTTTTTTAGCATTATCCTTATTTTTAGCTGGTTGTTTCCATGATAAGGGGCAGCCTCCACCTTCTGATTCTGGTGTAACAATAGTGCAGCCATCAGATGGCAAGGATGATACAGATAGAACAATTATTATAATAAAAAATGATACGCGTGGCCCAATAGATCGAGATGGTAAGGATGATGACGATGATGGGCTTCTACCTCCACCTGCAATTTCAAAAGTAACACCTGGGTATACATCAACACCCGAAGAGCGATTTGCAATCTATTTCATTAATGTTGGTAAGGACGAGTTGCAAGGCGATGCTATCCTAATAAAAAAAGGAGATTTCGACATGCTTGTTGATGCAGGTAATGTACGCTCAACAAACAAGGTAGTTGATTTTCTAAAGAGCAAGGCAGTAGATGATTTGGAAGTGTTAGTATCTACGCATGCGGATAATGAACATTATGGTGGCATTCCTGCTGTTTTGGATGAATTTGGCGTGGAAGAGTTTTGGTGGCCAGGCAAACTTTATGGAGACAGCGAGTACGATACATTGGTAAAGAGGATAAACAAAGATGGTATTGTAATAAAAGAGGTTAAACGAGGGGACAAATTCGATTTTAATGGTTTAACCTTTGAGATGCTCAATCCAAGTGCAACAAAAAGCTTTGGTGATCGCGATAATGATGCAGTAGTGATTAAGATATCACAGAATGAGTTTTGCACCTTACTAACAAGTGATATACTTGGCGGTGTACAAAATGAGATTGCAAATCTTGATGGAGGAAATAAAATAAGGTGTGATATTCTACAAGCTCCAGGCCATGGTTTGGGTCGTGCAACATCCCAAATAGACGTATTCTTACTTAAGGTTTCTCCAAAGGATGTAATATTTAGTGGATCAATAAATGATCCAGCCCAAGATTCAAAAGGTACAAGATTTACTATTTTTGAAAAATTAAAAATTAGAAATGCACGGTCTTATGAAAATTATAAAAATGGCACAGTAAGAATAATTAGTGATGGTTCTACCTATGCAATAGATCACATAACAAACTGATTTTATGAAAAGACTTTTAATTATTTTTTTGTTCTTGTTTTTATTCGGGTGTAATCAGATTCTTAAGAAAGACAAATATAAGAACGAGAGCATTCAGCCATCAGCAGTCAGTAGTGTGCCTGATTCTTCGGCCCCTCAATCCGCCGCCCGTTCTAGCATTGAACCTATTGCTACCGAAGAATACTACTACCTTCGTTATTTTAATTTTCAGCATGCTAATTCCACATTACGTGAAGCACAACTTGAATTTATGAACAATGATGGCAAGCGCAATATTCAGGCATTGCTGTTAGTTGGGGAAGCAATTAATTCACAGTTTTGTAATAGTAAAATAGCTGTAAAATTTGATAGTTTTGTGAATGATTATGAATTTAATGATGTTTTTGTTACTGTTAATTACTTGGGAAAGCAGCAGCAGTTTAATCTCTCAAGAAATGATAAAAGTGCGCTTCAATTTTCTTGCACTGGTATAGAAAAAATGGCAAAGGAATTTACAACTAAGAAAGAAGCTGGGTATATTTTTGTTGGTGAAAAAGGGTTTACATTAGAAAATGATCTTATGAGTGATAATTCATGTGATATAAATAAAGAATATAATAAAGTAATGTTAAAGCACCAAGATTGGTATAGCAGGAAATTTGATACACAGCCTGAGTTGCGCAGGTATATGTTTAGACCAAACACTGTTTTTTGTATAGGCAATGATCTTTATACATTAGAAGAGGATGAAGAGAGCAAACAATGCTATACACATTTAGGTAAGCGTGGCGTAGATACGCTTGGTTGTAGAAATTTAGAAGGGGCGATTGGGCCTGGGAATGATAACGAATAATTATTTTTCTCCTAAAATCTTTTCAGCCAATATTGCATAGGCTGGCCTTGAAATTAAAAATCCAAGTAATGAACCGAGTATTGTAGAAATCGAGAAGTTGATTACTTCCACTATTCCTGAAAAAAGCAATGGAAGCATAGCAACAACTGCAACAACAACATTTGTTTTTATTATATCAAATGCGTGTTCTATGCGTTCATGCAATGAGCCAGCTTTTTTTAACATCTCATCAGTTATTACAATCTGCGCATCAACACCAACGCCAATTGCAGCAATTATTCCTGCTATTGCAGCAAGATCTACAGTAAATGATCCTAATATTGATAATAGTATAATTAGTTCTGATATGCTTATTGCAATTATAGGTAATATTACTTTTGGCGAGCGATATCGCAATGCAATTAATATAGATATCGCAACCAGTGCAGCAGTTATACCTATAAGACTTATCTTCAAAGCCTCATTACCAAGTGTTGCGGGTATTTCTGTTTTGCTGCCTAGTGATATTTGCACAGGTAATGCGCCACCCTTTAATATTGTTTCAAGCCTGCGTACCTCTTCTAGAGCTAGTTTTGAGCTTGTTTGCTGATCCCCAAATACATTACCGCTTATTGAATACGAATAACT
>Ga0209343_10000258_pt1 | contig 73363 bp, 74 predicted proteins | sample RifCSPlowO2_02_FD_184026 | JGI IMG/M metagenome (GOLD analysis project Ga0209343, IMG submission 184026) | Groundwater microbial communities from Rifle, Colorado - Rifle CSP2_plank lowO2_0.2 (SPAdes) (version 2) | ecosystem: Environmental > Aquatic > Deep subsurface > Groundwater | place...
TTCTTGCTGGTGCTGCGGATCTCCGGGATCAGCCAGCGCAGCGCCAGCGGCAGCGCCAACAACAGCGGCAGCAACGCAAGCGCGATAAAACCGGCCTGCCAGTTCCAACTACTGATCGCCCAAGTGGTGATTAGCGGCAGCATGATCGCCGCCAATCCTGAACCACTGAGAATGATCGCCAGGGCAAAACCACGGTTCTCCTCGAACCACAGGTTGACCAGGTGCGACCACGTGATCTGCAAGGTGCCCAAGCCGGCAAGCGGCACCAGAAAGAAACCCAGGTAGAGCATCCAGATCGAGCCCCTGATCTGGCTCAGCATCAGCACACTGAGCGACAGGGTTACCAGCGACACCAGGGTCACGGCGCGCAGGCCGTAACGCAGGTTCAGCCAGCCGGCCAGTTGCGCCGCGACAATGGTGCCCAGAGACAACGCAGTAATCGCCGCCTGCAAATCACTGCGCGCCCAGCCCATGGCCTGCTCCAAGGGAATCACCATAGAGCTGAAGCTATACAGCAGCAACGAGCTGGAGCTGGTGGCTACGCCGACAATGGCCAGGATCAGCACATGCCAGCCGCGTTTGAATTCCAGGTTGTTGAATTTTTTCATAAACACTACTCGCCGGATGGACGGGGTCGACTGTCGTTACCGGCCACCGAGGCGGCCGGTAACCTTGCTCAATCGGTGCCGATAAACAGGGCCGCCTCGGCACTTTTGCTCAGCACATGCTGCTGGCGGACGGTGCCCGGTTGCAGCGCCGGATCGCTAAAGCTGAGGTCTTCTGGATGGATCAGCGTCGGGCCATTGGCCAGCTCGCGCAGAGCCACCTCGACGATCTCCCCGGCCTTGGGCAAGACCATGGTCAGGGCATCGGCAATCTTCAGCTTGACCATGGCAGCGCGCATGGTCGGCGTGTCCACAGTGCCTATCAGCAGGTTCAACACATCGACACCCCGGTCTTTCCACTCGGCCCACAACGACTCGCCGAGGTTCAGCGCAAAGCCCTTGGTCGCGCTATACATAGCCAGTTTGCGAATCCCCCCCAGTGCCGCCTGCGAACCGACCAGAATCAAACCGCCGCGACCACGCTCCAACATGCGTCCGCCGAAAGCGTGGCTGCACGCCATCACTGTCAGAGCGTTGAGGCGCAGCAAGGTGCTCCAGTCGTCGACTGAGGTGTCGAGGAATTTGGTGATATAGGGATCGCCCCCGGCGTTGTAGACGAACAGGCCGATTTCCCGCTCGGCCACGGCGGCGAGCAACTTGCTGGTCGCGTCGGCATGCGCAAGGTCCTGGGTGACCAGCAGCACCTCGACGCCATACTCTTCGATCAGTTGCGCTTGCAAGTCGCGCAGCGCTTCTTCACGGCGCGCCACCAGTACGCAGTTCAAGCCGCGTGCCGCCAGCTGCTGGGCAAAGGCTGCACCAACGCCGTGGGAAGCCCCGGCGATCAGCGCCCAGGGCCCGTATTTCTGTTGGAATGCCAGCACTGCACTGGCCTGCTTGGTAGATGACGACATCTGAATTCCTCGAATGGCTGCAACCAAGCGTCAATGCGACTCGATCGGCGGCAGGTCGATATGGCTGGCCGAAGCGCCGATCGCCGTAGCGCCGTAGACCTGTACGCGGCGCTCGATCTGCGCCATGAACAGGCGCAGCAGGCGCTCGTCGTATTCCGGACCCGCGCGCTTGACGAAGTCTTCCAGGGCCGCGTCAAGCTGGCTGTAGTCGTCGAAGCGGCGATCCAGCAAGGCTTCCACTTCGGCCTGATCGATCTGCAGCAGTTGCAGGGCCATGGCGTCGGCACAGGTCAGGTACTCGACCAACTTGGCCACCGACTGACGTTTGCTTTTCTGGAACTCGCCGCTCACCTCCAATTGCTCGAGCGCATCCTTGAGCATCAGCAGCAGTTGCGCGTTCGGCCCGCTGGCTTTGATCTTCAGGTCTGGAGTCTCGATGGCAATGCCCATCGCCTCGGCGAGCGCATGCACCACCACGCGGCGCAAGGCAATGTCGAACTCGATGTAGGTGTCATGCGGATCACCCGGCTGCGGGGTGGCAATGGTGGCAGAGAACTGCATGGTGCTGACGGTGGAGAACAGCACCGTGTGGAAGCGCACCACATCCGGATCAGCGGCTTCACCAGTCACTTCCTGGTAATAGCGGTAGAGCTCGCTGAAGCGCGCGCCCAGCGGCTCGTAATTGTCGCGCATGCGCGCCGAAGCCAAATCTGCCAGTGGATCGCCGAGCATGGCGAACTCGAAGTCGTAGAGCGCATTGACCTTGCCGTTCTCGAACAGGTACTGGCCGGAGTCGTACTGCACGAACGCCGCCTTGGTACGGTGCTTGGGCACGTTGCGCCGCAACCAGCCGAGGGCGAACTCGGCCAGCGGCTGCGGCTTGGTCTTGTTGCGGGCATACAGCGGGTAATAAGCCTCGAGCCCGGCCAGGCTGATCTGCTCGGCCCCCAGCGGCAGGCCGATGCCCTGGGCGGTGAACGGTTCCAGGGGCAGTTGGTGCATCGCCGCCATGGCCTGCACATACTGCCGCGCCAGGTCACTGCGCTGGGCGTCGCTGGCCGCCGTGGCGAGATCACGGGTACCGCGCACCTGCTGCATGATGATGGCTTGTGGTTCCTCACAAAAACCGTAGATTTTTGGCACTGGAATCCCCTGCTCACCCAGCAGGGTAAGGATGTCGGCCTCGCGGCGCAGCTCCGGGAAAGGACTGACATCACCGCCACGGTCGCCGCGGATATGCAACGCCAGCACTTCGCCGCCACGCCGCAGCTCGAGGTTCCACGCCGGCCGCCAGCGCAGCAGGCGCTCCATACTGATAATTTCGCCACCCAGCAACTGCTCGACAAAGTTGCGCAGTTGCTGCTCATTCAACGTATCTGCACTGCCTTGATCTTCTTGCGTTTGCATCTACATCTCCCCCCAGAAATCTACCGCACCGCATGCGGGCACGCGCTCAGCCGACCGCCTTGCTCAGACTCGGTCCGCCAACCTGCTCGATCGGTACGCCCTTCTTCTTCGCCAGATCCGCCGTATCCAGGTATTCGCGCCAGGCCTTGATCAGCCCCTGCTCATCCAGTTCGTAGACCGCCACCATCGAATGCGGCATCGGCAGCCCCCGGGATACCGCGTAGTCGTCTCGTTCGGTCATCACCAGGTTGTCGCTGGAGACCATGTTGCGGATCTTGCATTTGTTGTGGGTGACGTAGCTCATCTGTCGTTCGATCTCCTGGCGAAGCGCGGCCTGACCGCGAATTACCGGGCCTCCCGGCACCCACAGCTGCCAGACCGCGTCCTCGGCCATCATGGCGAGGATCTTGTCGATCTGCGGGCGGGTCGATGCACTGCCATCGCCCCAGGCCTCGCAGAATTCGCGGATAAAGTTTTCTTGTTGCATGCCCATGGCAAGCTCCAGTGTCGTTCGGCGCGTACCTCAAGCACGCGCCAGGGTTTAGAGATAGGCGCGTACCACTGGCACCATCGGCGTGCCACAGCTCATGCCGCCATCGACGCGCAGCAGCGCGCCGTTGACGTAACGCGACTCGTCGCTGGCGAGGAACAGCGCCATGCTGGCGATATCCTCCGGCTCGCCGAGGCGCGGTACGTTCTGGATATCGAGAAAGGCCTGGGTCATCTGCTCGTTGGCCCAGCCCTCAAGCGCGGCGGTGCGGATCACCCCCGGCAGGATGGCGTTGCAGCGCACACCGCGTTTGCCGAAGGTGGCGGCGATGCTCTGCACGTACCAGTTCAGCGCAGCCTTCGAAGCGCCATAGCTGAACTGTGCGACTTCACCGGCAATCGAGCTGGTCGAAGAGGTGAAGATGATCGAACCTTCGCCCTGCCCCAGCATATGCGGCAATGCGTACTTGCACGCCAGCACGCCGCCGAGCACGTTGACCCGCATGTTGGCGTGGAACAGCTCCTGATTGAAGTTAAGGAAATCCACGTCGCGCGCGGTTTGCGGATTCTTGTTGACGGCGTTGTTGAACAACACGTCGAGACGGCCGAAGGTCTGCACGGCCGTATCGACCATCTGCTGCAGGTCGGCCTCGACGCCGACATCGACTTTCAAGCCGATGGCGCTACCACCGCTCTCGACAATGCCTTGGGCCACCAGCTGCGCGGCGTCACCATAGAGATCGGTGACCACTACATGCGCGCCCTGGGCGGCGAACATCTGCGCGGAGGCACGGCCGATGCCACTGGCAGCACCGGTGATCAGCGCAACCTTGCCTTCAAGACGATACATAGACTCTCTCCTGTTGCAGGAAGACCTGGACGTAGCGCTCTGCGCCCGACCGAGGGCGGGCATCAACGGGCCTGGCCGCTGGCGATGGTTTGCGGGTTGGCTTCGCGCTCGGCCACCGGCGCCTGGCGATAGCGGGTCGGACCGTTGCCGAACATGCCGTACTGATGACGCGTGAAGTCGTACAGCGAGTAGGCGTCGTTTTGTGGATTATTGGGGATGCCATAAGCCTGGATGTTGTACTGCGCACCTGCGCGGAACATCTCCCCACTGTCGTCCCAGGCGTCATACAACGCCGCCCCATAGGTGTCCTCATCGATGTAGTAACGGCGGGTCTTCTGCGCGTGACGCACGCCTTCCTTGCGTGTGGCCTCGACCACCCAGACGCGATGCAACTCCCAACGCTCACAGGCCGGATTGATGTGCTTGTCCATCAATTTGGTGGCCATGTCGCACTTCCACTTCAGGTCATAGTTGCTATAGGGAATCAGCATTTCCTTCTTGCCCAGCAGCTTCCAGTCGAAGCGGTCCATCTTCCCGGAGAACAGGAAGATTTCGTCGTAGAACGACACCCCGCCGAATGCCGAGTTAGGTGTGTCGTAGGCAAACTCCGGGGCCTTGCGCACGCGACGTTGGCCGGTCGAATAGCTCCAGGCCGAACGGGCGTTAGCCACCGGATCGAGATAGTCCCAGTAACCGGACGCCTGCCCGGCCGTCCGCGCCGGGGCAATAATGCGCGACCAAATGCGCTGGGCGATGCCCGGGTCGCGGTCCGCCACGTCAATCTGGTAGTAGGGTTTCTCACCGGTGGCGCGGTTGGTGTTGGTCAGCGTTACGTGGCCCTGGTTGACCACATAGGCACTGTGATTCCAGTCCCAGCCATTGACCCCCTGGTAGTTGAGGATGTAGTTCCACATCACCTGCTGACCATCCTTGGGCAACGGGAACGGCAGGCCACCGCGACAGGCCTCGGCGAGCGACAACCCTTGGTTCAACGACTTGCATTCCGGGTTGTTGGCGTTGCGTTCGGTGGCGGCGAGAAATGCTTCGGGGAACGCGGCAGTGCGGTGGGTCGGATAGACCTCCATGAAGTAGCTCTGCGGGTTGTCCTTGAGCAGCTTCATCTGTCCGGCAGACAATTGCTCAGCATACTGCTGTGCATTACTGGCATCGATGCGCAGACGCGGCTGTTCATCGACGAAGGGGTTGGGCCAGAAGCCGTCGCCGGGTTGCAGCCCCGCTGGTACCTTGAGTCCACCTTCGTAGGCAGGAATGCTGCCATCGGCGTTGCCGGCGACAATCGCCCCGAAGCGGGTCAGCTTGCCGCCGAGATCACTGGGCTTGGCACCATCGTCGGCAGTAGCCGTGCCGACCAACAACACGGCCAGTAGCCCCGTCGCGTAGGTATTTAAAGTCATGAGTACCTCCAGTCATTGTTTTTGTAGTCGCCTGGCAACAGGCGCAGCAAGAGCGAACAAACAGGCACGCGTCGTGCTACCAAGCAGTCGCAGGACGAATAAGGATGTCGTGAGGTTGATATGCCGCGGATTCACGAGTGGACCGGCCCGCCAGCATCAGAACGCCGTACTGAAGCTCAGCGAAAGCCAGTTGCGATCCGACAGGCCAATGTCTCCAGTGCCGCCCACCACCGCCTTGCCAACTCCAGCGATGTCGGCGTACTTACGCTGGCTGCCGTAACCGATGTAAGCGAGGGTGACGTCATACCGCTCATCGAAAGTGCCCTTGATGCCCACCTTGTAGCTGTACTTGCCCTCGCTTCCGCCACCATTGGCCGCGTTGCCGGACAGGCCATAGTCGACACTCATAGGTGCGGAAATATTCCACCCCGGGAACACGCCAAGCCATTGCGGAGACAGGTTGAAAGCCACGCCGACATAGTTACGGGTCGCACAGCCCCACTCCTTGTCCTGACCGGCGGGGCAACCGTCATACCCCTCGCCCTTGAACAACTCCTTGTGCTCGGTGACTTTCTGCACATGGCTGTAGGCCAGTTCGGCGATAAAGCTGCCCGTGTCGAAGTAGTCGGTGCGTGGGAGCAGCCACAGTGTGTTGACCACCATGTGCACGGTGTCGCCGCGGGCACCTTGGTTATCCACGGCGCTGAAGTTTTTCGATATCAATGAGGCATTCTTGCGGTAGGACAAATCGACGCCCAGCGACGCCCCCCCGAGCACCGGACCGGCGGCCCAACTCAGTCCATAAAGCTTGACGTTCTCGGCATACACGTAGCGCGCGAAATTGGCACCGACCTGCAGGCCCCAGGGGGTGTAGTCATCATATTCGCGGTAGTACAGACCGATATCCGAGTGCAGGAAGTCCAGGCTGTAAGTGCCCATCACGCCCCAGTTTCCGCGGTTACCCGGCGTCAGCGGATCGACCAGCGGGCGGGCAAACCCCTGAAACAGTGGCAATTGATCGGGCCCCTCAAGCGCAACATCGGCGGATGCCAGATAGGTGCCGCCTTCTGGCGCACGGGTGGTGTCCCACTCGAGGAAATACTGAGCCGCCAACGACAGCCGGTCGTTGATCTGAGCCTGGGCCGACACCTGGGTCAGCGGCAGGAAGATCTCGCGGGTTTCGGTACCGGGGTTACTGACCGCCTTGCGTCCGTCGAGCGGGGCCTGGGAATAGGACACCGCATGACCGGGAATCAGCAGGCCGTTGCCCCAGTACACGGTATGTCGGCCCGCACGTAGACTGACCGGCACATCGCCGAGGTTGAAGCGGGTAAAGACGAAAGCATCCAGCAACTCGCCACTCAAACCGCGGTGGTAGCGCTTGGTGAATCCCGAATACTCACCGCTTCGGTAGCTCGGGGTACTAGCCCCGGGAAACGCACCTGGGTAGAAGACATTGCCGGAGTTTGTCTCGACATCAGTATCGGCGTAGGCCTGGTCGTACCAGCCAGCGCCGCTGACGCGAATCCCATGGTACTGCTGGTAAGCCAATTCGAACTCGCTCATCACATCGATGCGGTTGGTTACCACGTCACCACGGTCGAATTTGGAGTCGGATTCATCATAGGTCGCATTGTTGGCCAGCGCTTGTTCGCGCTCTTCAGCCCGAATCCCGAGGTTGTAGCGCAGCGTGTTGTCCCAACGCAGGGTCAGGTCAGGGTTTGCGGTAGTGAACTCTCTTGCCTGGGTCAGGCCGCTACAGACCAGGGCGACGGCTACGCCAATAGCCAGGCGGGTCAGCTTCAGGTTGCCAATAGACATCAAAATCTCCGTCTCGCTTGTTATTGTTATTCGCAGCTGACTGCAACGATCACCGCTGGCAGAGCCGCCAACTGAGTAGACGAGAGGACATGCGCAGACACAACGATTCAGGGTATCGCTGAAATACAAAGGGCTATTGCTGAAATACACAGGTCATAAGCGCGCCCCTGCCTGTGGCTGCGTGGTGCGGATTGATAACAGGTCGGCAGACTGTTCATGCCGCCGGGTCTGCTCTCTCGACGTGTCCGCCGCGCTCGACGCACTGCTGAACCTAAGGACATTGCGCCCTCACCAGGCATGTGCGGTGGCTGTTCGGGGCAAGGCCACCAGGTATTTGTTTATCAAATACCTTAAAGCAATTTTTATGTCTTTAAGATAACAAAACACTAACAGACAATCTGTTCATATTTTCTGAGCGATTCCTCCCCAAGTGAGGCAATCGGCATCAATAAGAACAAGATTGGAGGTTAGCCATGAGCACGTCACCGTCCCTGGACGACAAGTACGTTCAGCAAAGCGGAAAAGTATTGCTGACCGGTATCCAGGCGCTGGTGCGCTTGCCGCTGATGCAGCGCCAGCGCGACCTCGACGCTGGCCTCAATACTGCAGGTTTCATCTCCGGTTACCGCGGCTCGCCCCTGGGTAACTTCGATCAGGCCCTGTGGAAAGCCCGCGATCACCTCAAGCAGCACCACACGGTGTTCCAACCCGGGGTCAACGAAGACCTCGCCGCCACCTCGCTATGGGGCACCCAGCAGGTCAACATCTTCGAAGGTGCCAAGTACGATGGCGTATTCGGCATGTGGTACGGCAAGGGTCCGGGCGTGGACCGTTGCGGCGACGTATTCCGTCACGCCAATGCCGCCGGCACTTCTAAGTTCGGCGGCGTGCTGGCGATTGCCGGCGACGACCATGGTGCCCGCTCCTCTTCCCTGCCGCATCAGACCGAGCACATTTTCAAGGCGGTAATGATGCCGGTGCTGGCACCGTCCGGGGTACAGGAATACCTCGATTACGGCCTGCACGGTTGGGCCATGTCGCGTTACTCCGGCTGCTGGGTCGCACTCAAGGCGGTCGCCGACACCGTGGAAAGCGCCGCCATCGTCGACCTCGACCCGCACCGCGTGCAGCCGATCATCCCCGAGTTCGAGCTACCCGAGGGCGGCCTCAATATTCGCTGGCCAGACCCTCCCCTGGCGCAGGAACAGCGTCTGCTCGAGCACAAGCTGTATGCCGCACTGGCATATGCAAAGGCCAACCGGCTCGACCGTATCGTGCTCGACTCGCCCAAGGCACGCATCGGCATTATCACCTCCGGCAAGTCCTACCTCGACGTCTGCCAGGCGCTGAAGATTCTCGGCATCGATGAGACCATGGCGCAGCAACTCGGTCTGCGCGTGTACAAGGTCGGCATGATCTGGCCACTGGAGGCCGAGGGTGTGCGCCAGTTTGCCGATGGGCTGGAAGAGATCGTGGTGGTCGAGGAAAAACGTCACCTGATCGAGTACCAGTTGAAGGAAGAACTCTACAACTGGCGCGAAGACGTACGCCCGCACATCGTCGGTAAATTCGATGACAAAGGCGAGTGGAGCCTGCCGCACACGGGCTGGCTGCTGCCGGCCATCGGCGAACTGACCCCGGCACAGATCGCCCGCGCGTTGGCCGAACGCATTCTGCGTCAGCAGCAGAACGACCAGTTGCAGGTAAGCCTGGCGGTCCTCGACGCCCAGTTGGCGTGCAAGGGGCACTTCAACAACCTGATGGATCGGGTGCCGCACTACTGCTCCGGCTGCCCGCATAACACCTCGACCAAAGTTCCCGAAGGCAGCCGCGCGCTGGCCGGCATCGGTTGCCATTACATGGCTGCCTGGATCTACCCGCAGACCCAGACCTTCAGCCAAATGGGCGGCGAAGGCGCGGCCTGGATCGGCCAAGCTCCGTTCACCGAAACCCAGCACGTATTCGCCAACCTCGGTGACGGCACCTACTTCCACTCCGGCCTGCTGGCGATCCGCGCGGCGGTAGCAGCCAAGTCGCGGATCACCTACAAGATTCTCTATAACGATGCAGTTGCCATGACCGGTGGCCAACCGGTAGACGGCACCTTGAGCGTGGCGCAAATCAGCCGCCAACTGGCTGCCGAAGGTGTACAGCGCATCCTCGTGGTCAGCGAGGATCCAGACAAATACCGCGACGCCAAGGATCTTGCTGAAGGCGTTCCGGTATATGCCCGCGAGCGGATGGAAGAGTGTCAGAAGGAGCTGCGCGAATTCCCCGGTGTTTCGGCATTGATCTACGATCAGACCTGCGCCGCCGAGAAGCGCCGTCGGCGCAAGCGTGGCAAGTTTCCAGACCCGGCACGTCGCGTGGTGATCAACGAGGCCATGTGCGAGGGCTGCGGCGACTGCAGCAGCAAATCCAACTGTATGTCGGTGGTCGCGGTGGAAACCGAATTCGGTCGCAAGCGCGAGATCGACCAGTCCTCCTGCAACAAGGATTTCACCTGCCTGTCCGGCTTCTGCCCGAGTTTCGTCACCGTCGAAGGTGGCAAGCTGCGCAAGCCCAAGGCCCTAACCGAGAACAGCGAAGAGCGCTGGGACCTGCCACAACCCGCGCCACTCGCCCTGGATGAGCCGTACAGCATCCTGGTCACCGGCGTCGGCGGTACCGGCGTGGTCACCATCGGTGCCCTGCTCGGCATGGCGGCCTTTATCGAAGGCAAGGGTGCACTCAACCTGGACATGGCCGGCATGGCGCAGAAAGGCGGCGCGGTGTGGTCGCACATCCGCATCGCCGCGCGTCAGGAGCAGCTGTTCGCGCCGCGCATCGCCGAGGGCGAAACCAGCCTGTTGCTCGGCTGCGACCTGGTGGTCAGTGCCAACAGTGAAACCCTGACGAAGTTGCGTCAGGGCGTCACCCACGCACTGGTCAACAGCGAGGAAAGCATCACCAGCGCCTTCGTGCGCAGCTTCGCCAAGCAGGCGGAAAGCGGCGATCTGCAAGCCAACCCCGATCCCAAGTTCCGAAGCCAGGACATGGCCGCGCAAATCCGCGAAGCGGTCGGCGACAGTCAGGCCAGCTTCATCGACGCCAGCCGGATCGCCACCGCGCTGATGGGCGACTCCATTGCCACCAACACCTTCATGCTCGGCTTTGCCTACCAGAAAGGCTGGCTACCGGTAGGCGAGGACGCCTTGCTGCAAGCCATCGAGCTGAACGGTACGGCAGTAGCGTTCAACCGTGCGGCTTTCGCCTGGGGCCGCCGCGCTGCCGTCGACCTGCCACGGGTACAGCGCAACCTCGAGGCCAGCAAGGTCCAGAGCCGCGACCGCCAACTGTCGCAGAGCCTGGAGGAAAGCATTACACGGCGTGCCGGTTTCCTCACCGAGTACCAGGATGCAACCCTGGCCAAACGTTATCAGGATCGAGTCGAGCAATTCAGCGCAGCGGAATCTGCCCTGTGCGGCCAGCCGGGCCCGCTCACCGAGGCGGTGGCGCGTTATTACTTCAAAGTCCTGGCCATCAAGGACGAGTACGAAGTGGCGCGCTTGTTCACCAACGGCGAGTTCCTCAAGAAGATCGAAACGACCTTCGAGGGTGACTACAGCCTGCGCTTCCACCTTGCGCCACCGCTGCTGAACAAAGCCGCGCCAGGCGTTGAGCCGGCCAAGCGCAGCTTCGGCCCGTGGATGCTCAAGGGCTTCAGGCTGCTGGCCAAACTGAAATTCCTGCGTAACACCTGGCTGGATCCGTTCGGCTACACCCACGAACGGAAAGTCGAGCGCGAGTGGCTGCACAGCTACGAACAGATCCTCGACCAACTGCTAACGGAGCTCAGCCCGGAAAAACTCGAGACCGCAGTGAAGCTGGCCAGCCTGCCAGATGCAGTACGCGGCTATGGCCCGGTCAAGGAGCGCTACCTGGCCCATGCCCAGCAGCAAAAGACCCAGCTGCTAGAGCAATGGTGCCATGGGGATCAGTTCCACGATGCCGGCCTAGCCAGCAAACCCGTACGCATCCCCGCGGCCCAGCTTTGATCGGTCGCAGGGTCTTCTCGAAGGCCCTGCGCAGATCTGCGGATCACAGTAAGCACAGCTGTCGAGCGCTTAGCCGCCTGGAGATACACCAGTGGCTGAATCGACGGAAGCGGACAAACGTTAACGTAAAGGTAATTTGCGCGTGAGCATGCCAAGGACATACAGCATTTCCGAGCTTGCCCGCGAGATGCAAGTGACCACCCGCACCATCCGCTTCTACGAGGAACAGGGCCTGCTTGTGCCCCAGCGACGCGGCCAAGAGCGTATCTACTCGCTACGCGACGGGGTCACGCTGAGGCTGATCCTGCGTGGCAAGCGTATTGGCTTCTCGCTGGCTGAATGCAAGGAACTGAGTGGTATGTACGACCCCGCCGGCGGCAACCACAAACAACTGAGCCGCTTTCTGAAGAAAATCGCCGGACGCCGGGAACAACTCGAACAACAGATTTTGGACATCCAGCACATGCAGCTGGAATTGAACACAGCAGAACAACGCTGCCAGGCCGCACTGCGGCAACCTGCGGCATGAATCAAGCAATCGACAACGATTACAGGAGAGCTGGACCATGAGCCATTTGCCCGGACTGAATTTCTTCCTTGGTGAAGATATCGACATGCTGCGCGATTCCGTTGCCAGCTTTGCAGCCAAAGAAATCTCCCCGCGCGCGGAAGCCGCAGACCGCACCGATCAGTTCCCCATGGACCTGTGGCGCAAGTTCGGTGACATGGGCTTGCTCGGTATGACCGTCCCCGAACAATATGGTGGCTCGGGTATGGGCTACCTGGCTCATATGATTGCCATGGAAGAGATCTCCCGCGCTGCGGGCGGCATCGGTCTGTCCTATGGTGCCCACTCCAACTTGTGCGTCAACCAGATCAACCGCAACGGTAGCGATGCACAGAAGGCCAAGTTCCTGCCCAAGCTGGTCAGCGGCGAACACATCGGTGCCCTGGCGATGAGTGAGCCTAATGCCGGCTCCGACGTAGTATCGATGAAGCTACGCGCCGACAAGAAAGGTGACCGATATGTACTCAACGGCACCAAGATGTGGATCACCAACGGCCCGGATTGTGACGTGCTAGTGGTCTACGCCAAGACCGACCTGAGCGCCGGCGCCAAGGGCATGACCGCGTTCATATTGGAAAAAGGCACACCAGGTTTCAGCTGCGCGCAGAAGCTCGACAAGCTCGGCATGCGTGGTTCGCACACCGGCGAGTTGGTGTTCCAGGATGTCGAGGTTCCCGAAGAGAACGTACTGGGCCAGGTTGGCGAAGGCGTCAAGGTGCTGATGAGCGGCCTCGACTACGAACGCGCCGTACTCAGCGGCGGGCCGCTGGGTCTGATGCAGGCGGCGATGGATGTGATCGTGCCTTATATCCATGACCGCAAGCAGTTCGGTCAGAGCATCGGCGAGTTCCAACTGATCCAGGGCAAGGTCGCCGACATGTACACCACCCTCCAGGCATGCCGCGCCTATCTCTACGCTGTAGGCAAGCACCTAGATTCTATCGGCTCAGGGCATGCGCGCCAGGTTCGTAAGGACTGCGCCGGAGTGATCCTCTATACCGCGGAAAAAGCCACCTGGCTCGCCGGCGAGGCGATCCAGATTCTCGGCGGCAACGGCTATATCAACGAGTTCCCCACCGGCCGCCTGTGGCGCGATGCCAAGCTCTACGAGATCGGCGCCGGCACCAGCGAAATCCGCCGCATGCTGATCGGCCGCGAGCTTTTCAACGAAACCAAGTAAGCCCGAACTGTAGGATGGGTTGAGCGAAGCGATACCCATCGAACCGAAACCGCGTGGGTATCGCTTCGCTCAACCCACCCTACGCGTTGTCAGTCAGTAGACCGGAGCGCCACATGGCCATCCTGCATACCCAGATCAATACCCGCTCGCCCGAGTTCGCCGCCAACAGCGCGGCCATGCTCACCCAGGTGGGCGACCTGCGCGCCCTCCTCGCCCGCGTCCATGAAGGTGGTGGCGAGAAGGCCCAGCATCGGCATACCTCGCGCGGCAAGTTGCTGCCGCGCGAACGCATCAACCGCCTGCTCGACCTCGGCTCGCCCTTCCTCGAGATCGGCCAACTGGCCGCCCATGAGGTGTACGGCGAAGAGGTGCCGGCCGCCGGCGTAGTCGCCGGCATCGGCCGGGTCGAGGGCGTCGAGTGCATGATCGTGGCCAACGACGCCACGGTGAAAGGTGGTAGCTACTACCCGCTGACCGTGAAGAAGCACCTGCGCGCCCAGGCCATCGCCCAGCAGAACCGCCTGCCGTGCATCTACCTGGTCGATTCCGGCGGCGCCAACCTGCCGCGCCAGGACGAGGTGTTCCCCGACCGCGAGCACTTCGGCCGGATCTTCTTCAACCAGGCCAACATGAGCGCCATGGGCATCCCGCAGATCGCCGTGGTCATGGGCTCCTGTACCGCCGGCGGCGCCTATGTGCCGGCCATGGCCGACGAGGCGATCATGGTGCGCAACCAGGCGACCATCTTCCTCGCCGGCCCGCCGCTGGTGAAGGCCGCCACCGGCGAGGTGGTCAGCGCCGAAGAGTTGGGCGGTGCCGATGTGCACTGCAAGACCTCGGGCGTGGCCGACCACTACGCCGATAACGACGAGCACGCCCTGGCCCTGGCCCGGCGCAGCATCGCCAACCTCAACTGGCGCAAACTCGGGGTACTGAACAACCGCGCACCGATCGCCCCGCTGCACGATGCCGAGGAGCTGTATGGCGTGATCCCGGCCGACGCCAAGCAGCCCTTCGATGTGCGCGAGGTAATCGCCCGTATCGTCGACGGCTCGGTGTTCGACGAGTTCAAGGCGCTGTTCGGTGCCACCCTGGTCTGCGGCTTCGCCCATATCCAGGGTTATCCGCTGGCGATCCTCGCCAATAACGGGATCTTGTTCGCCGAATCGGCGCAGAAAGGCGCGCATTTCATCGAACTGGCCTGCCAGCGCGGCATCCCCCTGCTGTTCCTGCAGAACATCACCGGCTTTATGGTTGGGCAGAAGTACGAGGCCGGCGGCATCGCCAAGCACGGCGCCAAACTGGTCAACGCGGTGGCCTGCGCCAAGGTGCCGAAGTTCACCGTAATCATCGGCGGCAGCTTCGGCGCCGGCAACTACGGCATGTGCGGCCGCGCCTACGACCCACGTTTCCTGTGGATGTGGCCGAACGCGCGGATCGGCGTGATGGGCGCCGAACAGGCCGCCGGCGTGCTGGTCCAGGTCAAGCACGAACAGGCCGACCGCGCCGGGCAGAGCTTCTCCGCCGAGGACGAGGCCAAACTCAAGCAGCCGATCCTCGAACAGTACGAGCGCCAGGGCCATCCCTACTATTCCAGCGCGCGACTGTGGGACGACGGCGTCATCGACCCGGCGCAGACCCGTGAGGTGCTCGGCCTGGCGCTGTCCGCCAGCCTCAATGCGCCAATCGAGCCGACCACCTTCGGCGTGTTCCGCATGTGATCTGCACTGCCCGTAGGGTGCGCCATGCGCACCACCACCCAGGCACCCGGTGCGCGCGGCGCACCCTACAGGACCGACCATGACCGATTTCAGCACCATCCAGTTTGAAACAGACCCGCGCGGCTTCGCCACCCTCTGGCTCGACCGCGCCGACAAGCACAACGCCTTCAACGCCGAGATGATCCGCGAGCTGATCCTCGCCCTCGACGCGGTGATGGCCGACAAGAGCCTGCGCTTCCTCCTGCTGCGCGGCCGTGGCAAGCACTTCTCCGCCGGTGCCGACCTGGCCTGGATGCAACACGCCGCGACCCTCGACTACACCGCCAACCTGAATGACGCGCGCGAACTGGCCGAGCTGATGCACAACCTCTACCAGGTGAAGATCCCGACCCTGGCCGTGGTTCAGGGTGCGGCCTTCGGCGGTGCGCTGGGCCTGATCAGCTGCTGCGACATGGCCATCGGTGCCGACGACGCCCAACTGTGCCTGTCGGAGGTGCGCATCGGCCTGGCCCCGGCGGTAATCAGCCCCTTCGTCGTGCAGGCCATCGGCGAACGCGCGGCGCGCCGTTATGCCCTGACCGCCGAACGCTTCAGTGGCGAACGGGCCCGTGAACTGGGGCTGTTTGCCGAGAGTTACCCGGCCGAGGCACTGGACGACGCCGTCAACGACTGGACCGCCAACCTGCTGCTCAACAGCCCGCAGGCCATGCAGGCGAGCAAGGATCTGCTCAAGGAAGTCGCCAGCGGCGTGCTCACCCCGGCCCTGCGCCGTTACACCGAAAACGCCATCGCCCGCATCCGCGTCAGCGCCGAAGGTCAGGAAGGCCTGCGTGCGTTCCTCGATAAACGCAAACCCAGCTGGCAGGAGCCACAATGACTATTCCTCGCGATCTAGTGCTCCATACCGTTCAGTGCGGCAGCTGGCTCGATAAACGCCAATCCCTCTGGCAGGAGCAACAAGCATGAGCCTCACGCACATCGACACCCTGCTGATCGCCAACCGCGGCGAAATCGCCTGCCGGGTCATGCGCACGGCCAAGGCCATGGGCATCAAGAGCGTGGCGGTGCACAGCGCCATCGACGCCAATGCCCGCCATGTGCGCGAAGCCGATCTGGCGGTGAACCTGGGCGGCGCCAAGCCGGCCGACAGCTACCTGCGCATCGACGCCCTGCTCAAAGCGGCCAAGGCCAGCGGCGCCCAGGCCATCCACCCGGGCTATGGCTTTCTCTCGGAAAACGCCGGTTTCGCTCGCGCCATCGAACAGGCCGGCTTGCTGTTCCTCGGCCCGCCTGCCAGCGCCATCGACGCCATGGGCAGCAAATCCGCGGCCAAGGCCCTGATGGAGGCCGCCGGCGTGCCGCTGGTGCCTGGCTATCACGGCGAGGCGCAGGACCTCGAGACCTTCCGCGCCGCCGCCGAAGTCATCGGCTACCCGGTATTGCTCAAGGCTACCGCCGGCGGTGGCGGCAAGGGCATGAAGGTGGTCGAACGCGAGAGTGAGCTGGCCGAAGCCCTGGCTTCCGCACAGCGCGAGGCACTGTCGTCGTTCGGCGATTCGCGCATGCTGGTGGAAAAGTACGTGCTCAAGCCGCGTCACGTGGAGATCCAGGTGTTCGCCGACCAGCACGGCCACTGCCTGTACCTCAACGAGCGCGACTGCTCGATCCAGCGCCGCCACCAGAAGGTGGTCGAGGAAGCGCCGGCGCCGGGCCTGACTCCGGAACTGCGCCGCGCCATGGGCGAGGCCGCAGTCAAGGCCGCCCAGGCCATCGGCTATGTCGGCGCCGGTACCGTGGAGTTCCTGCTGGACGAGCGCGGCGATTTCTTCTTCATGGAGATGAACACCCGCCTGCAGGTCGAGCACCCGGTCACCGAGGCCATCACCGGCCTGGACCTGGTGGCCTGGCAGATCCGCGTCGCCCGTGGCGAACCGCTGCCGCTGACCCAGACGCAGGTGCCGTTGCTCGGCCACGCCATCGAAGTGCGCCTGTATGCCGAAGACCCGGAGCACGACTTCCTGCCGTCCACCGGCACCCTCGCCCTGTACCGCGAGGCCAGTGCTGGCCCAGGCCGCCGGGTCGATATGGGCGTGGCCGAAGGTGACGAGGTGTCGCCGTTCTACGACCCGATGCTCGGCAAGCTGATTGCCTGGGGCGACAACCGCGAGGAAGCGCGCCTGCGCCTGCTGGCCATGCTCAATGAAACCTGCATCGGCGGAGTCAAGACCAACCTGGCGTTTCTGCGGCGCGTGCTGGCCCACCCGGCCTTCGCCGACGCCGAGCTGGATACCGGCTTTATCCCGCGCCACGAAGCGCAACTGCTGCCGCCGCCAGGCGAGCTGCCCGCCGCGTTCTGGCAACTGGCCGGCGAGGCCTTCGCCCAGAGCGAGCCGCTACGGCGCAAGCACGAGGACTTCCATTCGCCCTGGGCCAGCACCAGCGGCTGGCGCGCCGGCCTACCGGCCGAAATCGACCTGCACCTGAGCTGCAATGGCGTCACGCACAAGGTGCGCGCCAGCGGCGGCGCCCGATTGCAGGGCGATATGCTTTTCTGCAGCAGCCCGCTTGCTGTGATGCGGCATTCCGAGGTGCGGCATTCCGAGGTTCGGCACGCCGACGATCTGCAACAGCGCCTGCACGCCATCCGCCAGGGCGATACCCTCTACCTGGAATGGCAGGGCGAACTGCATGCCATCAGCCAGCTCGACCCGATCGCCGCCGTCGAAGCCAGCCACAGCCATCACGGCGGCCTAACCGCGCCGATGAATGGCAGCATCGTCCGCCTGCTGGTCGAAGCCGGCCAACAGGTCGAGGCCGGTACGGCGCTGGTGGTGCTGGAAGCGATGAAGATGGAGCACAGCATCCGCGCGCCGCATGCCGGCGTGGTCAAGGCGCTGTATTGCAGCGAAGGCGAAATGGTCGGCGAAGGCAGCGTGCTGGTTGAGTTGGAGGACAACGAATGAGCCTTCCTTCATCGGTCAGGATCGTCGAAGTCGGCCCGCGCGACGGCCTGCAGAACGAGAAACAGTCGATCAACGTGGCCGACAAGGTGCGCCTGATCGATGATCTGTCCGCCGCCGGCCTGTCCTATATCGAAGTCGGCAGCTTCGTCTCGCCCAAGTGGGTACCACAGATGGCCGGCAGCGCTGAACTCTTCGCCCAGATTCAGCAATTGCCCGGCGTCACCTATGCGGCACTGGCGCCTAACCTAAAGGGCTTCGAGGCTGCGCTGGAAAGCGGCGTGAAAGAGATGGCGGTGTTCGCCGCCGCCTCCGAGGCCTTCTCGCAGAAAAACATCAACTGCTCGATTGCCGAGAGCCTGCAGCGTTTCGTGCCATTGATGGACGCCGCCAAGCAGAACGGCATTCGCGTGCGCGGCTACGTGTCCTGCGTACTCGACTGCCCTTACGAGGGCACCATCGCCCCCGCCCAAGTGGCGGATGTAGCCCGCGAGCTATACAACATGGGCTGCTACGAGATCTCCCTCGGCGACACCATCGGTGCCGGCACCGCCGGAGAAACCCGGCGCTTGATCGAAGTAGTCGGCAGCAAGGTACCGCGCAACAAGCTGGCCGGGCATTTCCACGACACCTACGGCCAGGCCTTGGCCAATATCTACGCCAGCCTGCTGGAGGGCATCGAGGTGTTCGACAGCTCGGTCGCCGGCCTCGGCGGCTGCCCCTATGCCAAGGGTGCCACCGGCAATGTCGCTACCGAGGATGTGCTGTACCTGCTCAATGGCCTGGGCATCGAAACCGCTATCGACCTGGACAGACTGATCGCCGCCGGTCAGCGCATCTGTACGGTACTGGGCCGCGAATCCGGCTCGCACGTAGCGCGAGCCCTAAGCAGACTTCAGACCAAAGAGCTAACCGCCCAAAAAACGCGATGAGGAACTGCAAATTATGAACAAGATCTACCCCAACGCCCATCACGCCCTCGAAGGGCTGGCGGAGGACGGTATGACCCTGGCCGTTGGCGGCTTCGGTCTATGCGGGATTCCCGAAGCTTTAATCGCGGCACTGCGCGACAGCGGCAAGCGCGAACTGACGGTAATTAGCAACAACGCCGGCGTCGATGGTTTTGGCCTCGGCCAGCTGCTGGAAACCCGGCAGATCCGTAAAATGATTTCCTCTTACGTGGGCGAGAACAAAGAGTTCGAGCGCCAGTATCTGGCGGGCGAACTGGAATTGGAGTTCACCCCGCAGGGCACCCTCGCTGAAAAGCTGCGCGCCGGCGGTGCCGGCATCCCCGCCTTCTTCACCAAAACCGGTTTTGGCACCCTGGTCGCCGAAGGTAAGGAGACCCGCCAGTTCGATGGCGAGTGGTACGTGATGGAACGCTCGTTGACCGCCGACATAGCGCTGATCAAAGCCTGGAAGGCGGATAAGTCCGGCAACCTGGTGTTCAACAAGACTGCACGAAACTTTAACCCACTGGCCGCTACGGCCGGCAAGATTTGCGTGGTCGAAGTCGAGGAAATCGTCGAGACCGGCGAGTTGGCGGCGGACCAGATCCACCTGCCAGGCGTCTACGTGCAACGCCTGGTGCTCAACGCCAGTCCGGAAAAACGTATCGAACAACGAACCCTGCGGAGCGTTTGATCATGGCTTGGACACGCGAACAAATGGCGCAACGCGCCGCACAGGAACTGCGCGACGGCTTCTATGTGAACCTTGGCATCGGCCTGCCGACCCTAGTGGCGAATTACATTCCCGAGGGCATGGACGTCTGGATGCAAAGCGAAAATGGCCTATTAGGTATTGGTCCCTTCCCAGGCGCACACGAAGTCGACCCGGATCTGATCAACGCGGGTAAGCAGACGATCACCAGCCTGCCCGGCAGCGCTTTCTTCGACAGCGCTGCGAGTTTCGCGATGATCCGCGGTGGCCATATCAACCTGTCGATCCTTGGTGCCATGCAGGTGTCCGAGCAAGGCGATCTGGCCAACTGGATGATTCCTGGCAAGATGGTCAAGGGCATGGGTGGCGCCATGGACCTGGTTGCGGGCGTCAAGCGCGTGGTGGTGCTTATGGAGCATTGCGCCAAGGGCGGTGTACACAAGATCCTCGAACGCTGCGACCTCCCTCTGACGGGTGTGGGCGTGGTCGACCGGATCATCACCGATCTGGCCGTTCTGGATGTAACAGAACAGGGCCTAAGCCTGGTCGAGTTGGCCGAAGAGATTACCCTTGAAGAGCTTCAAGCAGCTACCGGCTGCCGAGTACTTATCTAGTAATGATAAAGCTAGCTCGCAGCAGCTATCCCCAACTCAACTGGCGCAATTTTTCTGCCTACTAGCAGAACGTGGCGCACACATTATGAGCGTAATTGCGCCACGCCTTTTATCTGGAGCAAATCATGCAAGACGTAGTCATCGTAGCTGCAACCCGAACCGCCATAGGCGCCTTCCAAGGCGCCCTGGCCAATGTCAGCGCCGTCGAGCTGGGCAGCATCGTCATTCGCGCCCTGCTCGAGAAAACCGGCCTGGACCCGGCCAGCGTCGATGAAGTGATCCTCGGTCAGGTTCTCATCGCTGGATGTGGGCAGAACCCGGCACGGCAGTCGGCGATCAATGCCGGATTACCGCATAGCGTACCCGCCCTGACCGTAAATAAACTCTGCGGTTCGGGCCTGAAAACCGTGACCATGGCTGCCCAGGCGATCCGCTGTGGCGACGCCGACGTGATTATCGCCGGCGGCATGGAGAGCATGAGCCTGGCGCCCTATGTCCTGGCCAAGGCCCGTACCGGCCTGCGCATGGGCCACGCGCAACTGGCCGACTCGCTGCTGCAGGACGGCCTGCTCGATGCCTTCAACGACTACCACATGGGCATAACTGCGGAAAACCTGGTCGACTGCTACAACCTGACCCGCGAAGAGCAGGACAACTACGCCGCCCGCTCCCAACGCCTGGCCTGCGCAGCCATCGAAGCCGGCCGCTTCTGCGATGAGATCACCCCGGTGGCGATCCCACAGCGCAAGGGCGAGCCCCTGCTGTTCGCCACGGACGAGCAACCTCGCGCGCAAAAATCTGCCGAGTCGCTGGCCACGCTCAAGCCCGCCTTCAAGAAAGATGGCAGCGTCACCGCCGGCAACTCTTCGACCATCAATGACGGCGCCGCCGCAGTGTTGTTGATGAGTGCAGCCAAGGCCAAGGCGCTCGGCCTGCCCGTGATGGCCACCATCCAGAGCTACGCCAGTGCCGGTGTAGACCCGCAGATCATGGGCATCGGTCCGGTACCGGCGAGCAATAAGTGCCTGGAGAAAGCCGGCTGGAGTCTGGCCGACCTCGATCTGATCGAAGCCAACGAAGCCTTCGCCGCCCAGGCCCTGTCGGTTGGCAAAGAACTGGGCTGGGATATCGACAAGGTCAATGTCAACGGCGGCGCCATCGCCCTTGGCCATCCCATTGGCGCATCGGGCTGTCGGGTACTGGTTAGTTTGCTACACGAAATGATTCGCCGTGATGCCAAAAAAGGCCTTGCCACTCTGTGCATTGGCGGCGGTCAAGGTGTAGCGCTGGCACTTTCCAGGCAGTAAGCCTTAACGGCTCGGCCAGCCAGCTGTAAAGGACCTACGTGCAGTCTTCAGCTGGCTTGGCCCGAACCCACAGACTCGGTAATGGAGATTTTCATGGCGCCCAGCAATTTGCCAATGAACAAGGCAACTCCTGATGTAATCCTTGCTGCACCACACTTACAAGTGCGTAACATCGCGCTCACTCTGTTCGCTGAACAAGGCTATCAGAGTGTCAGCCTGAGAAAACTGGCAAGCGCATTGGGTATCCAGGCCGGCTCCCTCTACAACCACATCGCATGCAAACAAGACTTATTGTTCGAACTGATAGATGAACATGAGAGCGATTTACTCGATGCGCTTGAAACGAGTGTATTGCGCAACGCGAAACCATTAGAGAAGCTGCTGGCATACATTCGAGCACATATCGACTTCAACGTTGGGCATGCGCACCGTCGTTCAATCGCTCAACTCGAATTCAGAAATCTAAGCCCCAGCCAGCAGAGGGTGATCCTTACGACACGTCAGATGCAAACGAATATTCTGTCGAACATAGTCAACCAGGGAATTCAACAAAACGCATTCAACCCAATACAATTTAAAGCGACGGAAACATTATTGCTCGCCATGCTCAACGAAGCCGCTTTTATGATCAGCACAGACAGAAGCGCAGCACTCGACGACACCATATATTCACTGCAAAAAATCATAACAGCCTTATTACGCACCGACTCAACAAAGATCAAATTATCATAGCTATTCAAGACTGGTATTTTACAAGGTCAACTGCACAATGACACATCAAGACCATCCTTGCTCTCCTACTCGCAGCGCGAATCCATGGCACACAGAAGGCAGTCAAGACTACAGCTCAACGCTGTGCAAAACTGTTACCGAAACCCAAACGCACGCTAATGCTCACCGTAGCCGAAAAGCCCACGCCCAATGACCATGATTGCCATCTTAAGAGATGGTCTTGGCGAGAATAACAAACTAACCCGTGAACAAATCATCTGACCTGACCGACACTGGACATGCATGAGATCTAAGGGTTAATGCAAAACTGGAACCGCCTATCCAGCCCATTTCAACATCAATAAAACGACGAGCGGTGGAGTACCTCCATTGACCCGCTGAAGAAAGGTGATACCTTAAGCCTACGGACAATCATCAGCCATCACTACAATAACAAAAAAGTGAGCAAGCCAATGAAAACAATAATAAGTACCGTTTTTTGCTTTTCGCTCATACTCACTGGATGCGCGGAATTTAATGAAGCGAATCCAGGCATTCACCTAACCACCAACCAATGCCATGAACATAAGAGCGGGTGCACGCATAACGCAACCGCTTCATGGAGCAATATATTTTGATGTACACGATCCATTCAACAGGTTCGACAGCGCGAACGGCATCACCAACTGCGCGGTGTTCTCCGCCCGGCCCCGGAAGCGCACCTTCACTTAGCCGAACTGACGCTTGATCACCCGGACCGGATGCTCGACCTTGGCCCGCACCTGCGCCGTGGCCTTCTCGATCTTGCGCTTGGCTTTGTACAGGGCACTGCGCTTGCCCAGTTTCTGATCGGTGCGGCGGGCCGCGCCCCGCCAGATGACCTGGTGGCCCTCATGTTCGGGGCGTTTCTCCACTCCGGCGTAGCCGGTATCGGCACACTCCACGTTTTCCTCGCCGTGCAGCAACTGATTGACCTGGGTGACATCGGCCCCGTTGGCCGCCGCGCCACCCCGCTGTGCACCAAGCCCGACTCAGCAACGACACCAATGTGCGCCTTCATGCCGCAGTACCACTGATTGCCTTTCTTAGCCTGGTGCATTTCCGGGTCGCGCTTACCGTCCTGGTTCTTGATCGAACTCGGCGCGTGGATCAGCGTGGCATCGACGATGGTGCGCTGGTGCAGCAACAAGCCGCGAACCCCCAGGTAGCCGTTGATCACGGCCAGAATCCCAGCCGCCAGTTCGTATTTCTCCAGCAGGCGTCGGGAGTTGAGGATAGTGGTTTCGTCGGGAATGCGCACGAAGCCATCGAACCACTCGACCTGGGCGCGCTTACCCGCCGCCTATCACCCCGAGGTGCTGCTCAGCCTGCTGGTTTACGGCTATGCCAGCGGGACCTTTTCCAGGCGCAAGATCGAACGCGCCACTTACGACTTGCTCGCCGCCTGCTACCTGGCTGCTGGCAGCCCCCCCCGATCACTATGCCCTGGCCAGCTTCTGCCGCCGTTTCGTCGACGAGTTGGCCGGCCTATTCCTCCAGGTGCTGGAACTGGCGGGCGAAATGAAGCTGCTCAAGCTCGGCGCTGACTGGCGGGCGCGCCTCGAGGAACCGGCGCCGTTCGACGCCGACGCCACGGCGCAGCAACGCATGGCACACAAGCTCAAGTGCCAGCCGGGGACGCGGTCTCTATGCGCTACGCAAACAGACGGTGAGCCAGGGTTCGGCATCATCAAATCGGTCATGGGATTTCGTCAGTTCCTGCTGCGGGGAACGGCCAAGATGAGCGGGGAATGGCGCCTCGTGTGGCTGGGGTCGCCTGCCTCGAAGTGGCAGATTTCGGCGGCTGCTCAGGCGTGGCTGATAATGGGCAATCTCATTTATCGGATACCGACATACGGCACCAAGCCCCTGGCGGGCGCCCGGTCCATTGAACGAAGGCACGCTGGAATGAGGCTTGGTCGGCAAACCCCACGTCGATCGAAATCTGCTTGAGAGGTGTGTCTGTGCGCGTCAAGGCGTGAATGGCGATGTCGCGTCGCAGTTCATCCTTGATCTTCTGGAAGGACTCGCCTTCGGCCCTCGAGCTTGCGATGAAGCGAGCGTGGCGATAGGGCCATCCAAACCATACAAGTGGCGAGAGCAAAGAGTGCCTCACATCGAGTTTCTCAGCTATGCCAGCCAGTTTTTGAGCAACGCACAATGATCAGCTGGTTATTGAAATAGAGGGCTGTTGATCGCGGGTTGTGGTGACGCTCATTCGCGATCCTGCTCCTAAAGTCATCCGGTAGACCTCACTACCCATCACATATTTCTCACATGTCGATGTCCCCAGGTACAACTACGCCACAGTAGGTTGCCATCCTGAAACCCTCGGGCTAGAGTGCGTCCGTCGTGGTCAATCCCACGGCCGGGCGTCAGAACCCGATTAATCGAGGGCGCGGTAGCGTCATAGCGGAGCGGCAGACACCTCAGTGTTTTGCTATCGCTTTTCTATGGCAGGCCGTGCGGGGCAGGCTTTTGCCTGGCCGGTTCCCTCGGTTACCGGTTTCTGACCCCCGTACGGTCTGCCACCATACTGCGTCAGAACGGTTGGTGGCGGCTCCTTAATCAAACCGAGGAGCATAAGGAAAATGCGCTACCCCTTTTTTACCCAAGAGCTCCGCCTTGGTCTTCTGGTCTTGTCGTTCACTTCCACTCTGGAGGTGCGCCATGGCTGAGTTCGAAACCCGCGTTGTCCCTTTTCCACGGCGGCCAAGTCCGCTGCACGAATCCGAGCCCTCTCATCTTCCAGTCGAAGCTGCTGCTGAGTTGCGCGCTACCATGCTTAGCGACTTACTCGATCAGATGTCTGGGCAGGATGGCTTCCAGCCGGAGAATCTGCGGCTGCGAGTCGCAACCTATGCAGCCCAGGATCTACTCGACGAGATGGTTGTGCTCTACCGGCGCGCGCTGTCCGAGGCGCGAGGAGGTGTCAGCCATGAGTAAAGGCATCATGACCTTGCTTCCACCGCACGATGGCCATCCTGGTATGGAGATTATCTGGGCAGCGGATTGTCGACTGGCCTTCAACCAAGGTGTGAGCTTCGCCCAGACCTGGCTCGACAATGCCCGCAGCGGCTGGCTTTGGGCCGTTATGATCGCCGAGCGCGATCTATTGCCTTGCGCCATAGAGAGACGGGCCTTCGAAGTCGGCTTTCTCAGCCGCATCCATCAACGCTTATGCTCGCCACAGTGGAGCGACGAGCTTATCAGGATGCGGCGTTGAGCCTTTGAGCCTGCATTACCGGCTTTCCCGTTACTGCTGCGTTTGCTGCTTGCATCGTTTCCCTATGGACCCAGCAGGTCGATGCATCGACCTGCTGGGTGGGCTGTCCCCACACGGTGGTGATGCTGCACCTTTCCAACAGCAGGGGTTCTTGCCCCCTCAAAATCTAGATAAATAGACGGTATCCACCCGGCCGCTGCGCTGGGTGGAGCCTCCGCGATTTTTCTTGATTTTTTCACGACGGCCTTAGTCGCCCTAGTCGGCAGGGGTTCATGCGCAGCGCAAGCGCAGAACCCTGAAGACGAAGGAGCGAAAGCCATGAGCGAACACATCAGGATCTACGTTGCCGACCTGGCCGCCTATAACGCCGGCCACCTGCATGGCGCGTGGATCGACGCCACCCAGGATATGGACGACATTCAGGCGCAGGTCAACGCCATGCTGGCGGCCTCACCAGTCGAGGGTGCGGAGGAGTATGCCATCCACGACTTCGAGGGATTTGATGGCTACCCCCTCGGTGAATACGAGGGCCTGCAGACGGCACATGAGATCGCCTGTTTTATCGAGGAACACCCCGAGTTTGGCGGTGCCCTGCTCGCCCATTGCAATGACCTGGAGGAGGCACAGCAGGCCGCAGAGGAAGATTACTGCGGGTGCCATGCCTCGTTGGCCGACTACGCCCAGGAGCTGACCGAGGAAACTACCAGCATTCCCCAGCACCTGGCCCAGTACATCGACTACCAGGCGATGGCCCGCGACATGGAATACAGTGGCGACGCGTTCACCCTGGAGACTGGCTTCGAGCAGGTTCACGTGTTCTGGAACCGCTAGGCTGAGCGCAGGGCACCGGGACTGACCCGGTGCCTTTGCTTTTTTGCGCCCCTGTCCTGCCGGCCACCCGCGCGCCCCACCCTGGAAGCTGATGCACTGGTGCGGGCACCAGGCGGTCAGCCTGAAGTGGCTTGCCCTGTGGCGGCTGCCAATTCAGACCGTTACGGACTTACGTCTTTGCACAAATCCGCCGATCCGCTTCTACGGATCTACGGATTTGTGGGAAAGCGGATTTACGCTTTTACGGATTTACGGAAATCCGCCAATGCGCTTTTCAGGTTTTGCAGAAAGCCGTAGATCCGCAAACCCGTAGGGCTGCGCGCTCGGATCGCTGCGGAGTAGCTTGCTGCCGGTAGTGGCTCGCATGAGTGGGCGTACTCGGTCAGCGCCCAGACCTTCCGGGTATCAATCCACGCCTCTCTTGCCTTCGAATTCGCCCAGACCCAACCCGGCATGATCGAGCGCGGCGGCTCCCGCACGGTGCACCTCCCACGTCAACGGAGGATCCACCATGTCGCACTCACCCGATCTCGCCCGTCACCCGCGCCGCATCGATCTCGATTCCCCGCTGCACCGCAAGGCCGGGCCGGCGGCGCACGCCATGAGACCAGCAGCGCGCGATAGCGCAGCGGATACTCGGCAAGCCAACCTAGCTCCTCGCTACCTCACCAACAGCGAAGCAGCGGCCTTTCTGCGGCTTTCGCCGCGCACGCTGGAGAAACAGCGGGTGATCGGCGGCGGGCCGCGTTTTCACAAATTCGGTCGGCGGGTGATGTATGCGCTGGCCGATCTCGAGGCCTGGGCCAGTGCGCGCAGTTTCGAGACCACCTTCGATCCCGAGTACATCGACCGCCACCCGGGAGCACAGCGTGATGATCAGTGAAACCATTGTCCATGAGTCGCTGCCTGCGCAACCTGCCGACACAAAGCGAGCAATTGGACCTGTTCCGTGCCCTGCCGGGCGATATGGCGCCACGCGATGCCCAGGACCTGATGGCGCACCCCTTCTTCTCGCTGGCCAAGTCGCGGCGCACGGTGCCCATCGACTTTCGCTCCGGCGAGGTGACGGTGCGCGTGGAGGGCACGCTGGAGCATGGCATCGCCACCATCTGGGATGCGGACATCCTGATCTGGGCGGCCAGCCAGATCGTCGAGGCGCGCGATGCGGGCATCCCGACCTCGCGGCTGATGCGGGCGACGCCGTACGAGATCCTGCGCTTTATCGGCCGCGGCACCTCGCTACGCGACTACCAGCGGCTGAAGGCCGCCCTGGATCGGCTGCAGTCGACCAGCGTGGCCACCTCGATCCGCGAGACCACCGGCCGGCGCCTGCACCGTTTCTCCTGGATCAACGAGTGGAAGGAGCTGGCCGCGTCGGATGGCCGACCGCTGGGCATCGAGTTGATCCTGCCGGACTGGTTCTACAGCGGGGTGCTCGATCAGGCCCTGGTGCTGACCATCGATCCGGCCTACTTCCGCCTCACCGGCGGTATCGAGCGCTGGCTGTACCGCCTGGTGCGCAAGCACGGCGGCAAGCAGGAGGACGGCTGGCAGTTCGATTTTCGCCACCTGTACCGCAAGTCGGGGAGCACGGCACGCTACTCGGACTTCGCCCTCGACCTGCGTGCGTTGGTTGCTCACCAGTCGCTGCCGGGGTATCGGTTGGGCATAGTTCGGTTGCCCCCTTCGACCGAACTTCTGGCCTTCAAGCCCGTGCTGTAAACGGCACGGGGATATCCTGCGGACAAGCTGTGAATCCGCTCGTGCTATCAGGCGCAACCGGGCACGTGCTATCAGGCGCACCACCCTCGTGCTATCAGGCGCACGAACGCCTCTGCAGGGCACGGCTGGCGCGGTTTCCAGCCTCCCTTAACTTAACTAACTTAAAAGCTCTAACTTGTTATTGGAAAAACGCCTGTTTGTGGATAGGCGCTGATGAGGTCTGTTTGGCCGGGGAGATCCGGCCATGATCGTCGCCCTACTGAACCAGAAAGGCGGGGTCGGCAAGACCACCCTCGCCACCCATATCGCCGGCGAACTGGCCCTACGTGGCGACACCGTCATACTGCTCGATGCTGACCCGCAGGGCTCGGCGCTGGACTGGACGCAGCGGCGCAGCCAGCAGGACTTGCCCAGGCTGTTCAGCACCGTCGGCTTGGCCCGCGAGACCTTGCACCAGGAAGCACCGGAGCTGGCCCGGCGTGCCGATCATGTGATCATCGACGGCCCGCCGCGTATCGCCGCCCTCGCCCGTTCGGCGCTGCTGGCCGCCGATCGAGTGTTGATCCCGGTGCAGCCCAGCCCCTACGACCTGTGGGCCAGCGCGGAGATGGTCAGCCTGATCCGCGAGGCGCAGGTATTCAAACCCAGCCTGCGAGCGGCGTTTGCCATCAACCGCCGCGTCAGCACCACGGTGATCGGCCGGGAAGCACGCGGCGCCCTCGCCGACCAGCCGCTGCCGGCCCTGCAGGCCGAGATACGCCAGCGCATCGTCTTCGCCGAAAGCGTGGCGGCCGGCCGCCTGGCACGCGAACTGGCACCGGACAGTGCCGCCGCGCGCGAGGTCAGCAGCCTGGTGGACGAGCTGTTGAGGTGGTCGTCATGAGCGGCAAGCGCATCGGCATCGGTGCGCGGCCGTTGGCCGATCCGCAGGCCGAGGCTTGGATACGCCAGAGCGTCGCCGTCGACAACGGCAAGGTCGAACGCTACACAGCGCGGCTGACGCTGGACGTCACGCCGGCACTGCGCACGCGCATCAAGCTGGCGGCCTTCGACCGTGGCGTGACGATGGCGGAGATGCTGCGCGAGGTGCTGGAGCGGCAGTTCCCGGAGGTCGCGCCATGACGCTGGACACTCGCGGTACCCAGTGGTCACTGGCGTTGGCCGTAGTCAGCCTGCTTGCACTGGCGTGGACAGCGCTCAGCACATCGTCACCCCGGCTTGTCTACAACGCCTCCGACAGCGTGCCTGCCGGTTGGTACCGTATCGCACCGGCCGGCCCAGTGGCGGCCGGCGACTTGGTGCTCGTCCGTCTGCCACCAGATGCGACGGAACTGGCGGCGCAGCGTGGCTACCTGCCTTCGAGCGTGCCGCTGCTGAAGACGGTCGCCGCAGTAGCGCCACAGCAGGTGTGCGTGCACGGTGATCGGGTGCTGATCGACGGCAGACCTGTGGCCAGGCGGTTGCACCGGGATCGACAGGCTCGAGCGCTGCCAGCCTGGCGGGCCTGTCGGCACCTGGTTGACGATGAGCTGTTCCTGCTCAGCACCACCAACCCGGAGTCGTTCGACAGCCGCTACTTCGGCCCGGTTTCCAGCGACGCGGTGATCGGCCGGGTGCAGCCCTTGTGGTTGGAGTCGCGTCGATGAGCCGGTCCTTTTTGCGTCGAACTGCCTGCCGACTTCGTGTAATCGGCGTACGGGGTCAGGCGCCGCCACAGTGCCGACAGCTCTGCTCTCACCCGCCGGCCGGGCCTGCGCCGGTGCCTGGTCCGCCTCACCTGATTACCCACCCCAGGAGCACCAAGGCAGGGGAAAAGCGGAGGGCAAGATAAAAGGACGCGGCACTTCGTGACGCTGGAGGGCTGTCTGCACATGGGGTGGAGGCGGCACAAGCCCGTCCTCTACTGGGTGCCGAGCAGTGCCGCTTGCCCGCATCAGACTTGGCGAGAATGCGTGCCCGGCACGCTGCAACACGATCACGCTGGAGGAGTAATCAGGATGACCAGGGAACGAGACAACGATGGCGAACAGCGCTTCCGCCCCCGGCCGGGGGCACCGAAGCAGCGCGGCCAGACCTTCATCAACCAGGTGCTGCGACAGGCCAACAAGGCTGGTACCGGCAAGCCTCGCAAGGCCGGACATCAACCTGGCGCACGCCTCGGTCGCGGCCATGTCGCCGCACGCTTCAGCGCGCAGCAGGTGTCGCCCAATTCGCGCCGGGTGACCATCAAGACCCGCCTGGTAAACCTGCGTCAGGCCGGCAAACGCTCGACCCTCAGCCACCTGCGCTACATCGAGCGCGACGGCGTGAGTCGCGAGGGCGAACCCGGTAAAGCTTACGGCCCACTGACCGATCAGGCCGACGTGGAGGCTTTCGAGGAGCGCGGTCGGGAAGATCGCCACCAGTTTCGCTTCATCGTCTCACCCGAAGATGCCGAGCAGCTCGATAACTTGCGCACCTACACCCGGCACCTGATGAGCCGCATGGAGGCCGACTTGGGCACCCGCCTCGACTGGGTGGCAGTCGATCACTGGAACACCGACAACCCGCACACCCACATCGTGCTGCGGGGCAAGGATGATACTGGCAAGGATCTGGTCATTGCCCGTGACTACATCGCCGAGGGCATGCGCAATCGTGCCGCAGAGTTGGCAACAGAATGGCTCGGACCACGCACCGACCTGGAGATCCAGCGCAGCCTGCAGCACGAGGTGCAGCAGGAGCGCTGGACGAGTCTGGATCGCGCCTTGTTGCGCGAACGCCAGGCCGATCTGGTGGGCCTGGACAGCTTGGCCGGCCATCCACGCCGGCAACTGCTGATCGGGCGCTTGCAGCACCTGCAGAAGATGGGGTTTGCCGTCGAGGATCGACCCGGTCAGTGGACTATAGGTCGCGATATCGAAGCGACGTTGAGAGCCATGGGCGAACGCGGCGATATCGTGCGAACGATGCAGCGCGCCATGGGGGGCGTACAGCGTGACATCGCGATCTTCGAGCCAAGCACCGGCAGCGACGTTGTAGTCGGCCAGGTGGTGGCAAAAGGGTTGGCGGACGAACTGCACGACAAGGGCTATCTGGTGGTGGACGGGATCGACGGCAAGGCCCACTACCTCGCCTTGCCCGGCCGCATGGAACTGGCCACCTTCCCGCTCGGCGCGGTGGTCGAGGCTCGAGGTTCGCTCGCACCCAGAGCGATAGACCGCAGCATTGCCGCACAGGCAGTCGGAGGCCTGTATCGCAGCGACCATCAGCTTGCAACAGACAAGGCGCGGGCCGGTCCAGGCCGTGACCCACAGGCGCTGGCCGAGGCCCATGTGCGGCGTCTGGAAGCATTGCGTCGGGCGGGGATTGTCGAGCGGGTTGCCGAGGGCGTCTGGCGGGTGCCAGCCGAATTGCCCGAGCAAGGTCGACAGTACGATGCCCACCGCCTTGGCGACCTGTCCGTTAATATCCGTACGCCCCTATCCATCGAGCGGCAGACCCGCGCTATGGGGGCAACGTGGTTGGATCAGCAACTGATTGACGGCGGTAAGGATTTGTCGGGCAAGGGCTTTGGCGCGCAGGTGCGCGGAGCATTGCACCAACGTGCCGATTATCTGGTGGATCAGGGCTTGGCCGAACGCCAGGGGCAGCGCGTCGTGCTTGCCCGAAACCTGCTGGCGACACTGCGTGGGCGCGAGCTATCGGCCACCGCTCAGGAGATCGTGGCGAATACGGGTTTGCAGTACCGCCCGACTTTAGACGGCGAACGTGTCAGCGGAATTTACCGGCGCAGTGTGCAGTTGGCCAGCGGGCGTTTCGCCCTGCTCGACGACGGTCTCGGCTTCAGTCTGGTGCCCTGGAAGCCGGTGATCGAGCCGAAGCTCGGGCAGAGCATTTCTGCAGTCGTGCAGGGCAACAGCGTGTCGTGGCAGTTGAGCCTGCAACGCGGGCCGGCGATTGGCTGAGCGGTGGTTCCGCGCTCACACCACCTCGGGTTCCTGCTGCAGCCATTGCTCAAACAGTCGACTCTCAGGTTTTCCTTCCTTCGCCGCGTAGTACACCAGGCGCAGGTGACGATCCTCGTCGATGGTCAGCGTGGTGTGCTCAAAGACCACCTGGCCAATCTCCTCAATGTGCAAATGCCGTATGCCTTGGCAGGGGCCGTGAATATCCTGCTGCCGCCACCAGGCCTTGAAGTCGGGATCGACCTTCTCCAGGTCCTTCACCAACGCGGCAATATCCGGGTCCTGGGTCGCGCGCACGAAGTCGCGATGAAAGCTCGAGAGGATCTGCAGGGCCTGCTCTTCCCAGGGATTGAATAGCTCACGCATGGCCGGCGTGGTGAACAACATCCACAGCAGGTTGCGGCGATCCGCCGGGTGCGCGGAAAAGCCGAATACCCGATCCGCCGCCGCGTTCCAGGCCAACACATCCCAGCGCAGGTTGAGCACGTAAGCCGGACGCGAAGGGATGTCCGCCATCAACCGGTGTATTAGCGGCGGTACGACGCACCAGGTCCGGCCTGGCTCCGGCGGCAGGCGCTGGTGAACCAGCAGGAACAGATGTCGCCGCTCGGTCGCGTCCAGCTTGAGCGTTCTGGAAAGGTTATCCAAGAACGTGGAAGACACGCTGATGTCCCGCCCCTGCTCCAGCCAGGTGTACCAGGACAGTCCCACCCCAGCCAGGGCAGCGACCTCCTCGCGGCGCAGTCCTGGCGTCCGCCGCCGGCTGCCGGCGGGCAGTCCCACATCCTCCGGTGAAATCCGCTCACGCCGGCTGCGCAGGAAATCAGCCAACTCTGCCCGGGTGCGTTCGAGTGTGCGGGGCGCGCTCATCCGGTTACCTCCAGTAATAGCATAAACGGTCAAATTGTAACCCTTATAAATCCAAACAAGAATACCTCCTCCCTGGCCGTAAAGGAGCGTGCCAGGGCGCTTGCTTGATGAGGAAATCACATCGACGTGTCATCAACTGCTCAGGAGATATACGGATGTACCAGGCACTTCTTAGCGAACAACTGGAGACATTGAAGTCCTCCAACCAGTACCGCACTTTCACCACCCTCAGTCGCATCTGCGGGCAATACCCACTGGCCAAATTGAAGGGTACAAACCAGAGACCGGTGGTTGTCTGGTGCAGCAACGATTATCTCGGCATGTCCCAGCACCCCATCGTCCGCGAGGAGATGCACGACGCGCTGGAGACATACGGCGCAGGCTCTGGTGGCTCGCGCAATATCGGCGGCTCCCACGAGGTCTATGCCCGTTTGGAGGCCAGCCTGGCCGACTGGCATGGCAAGGAAGCGGCCCTGGTATTTCCTACTGGCTTCGGCTCCAACGACGCCACGATCCAGTGCCTGCTGCGGCAGATTCCGGACTGTGTGGTGGTAAGCGATGAGTTGAACCATGCCTCCATCGTCAATGGCATTCGCTCGACGCCGAACGAACGCAAGATCTTCCGGCATAACGACGTTGCCCACCTGGAGCAGATACTCGCCTGCTACCCACTCGGCCAGCCAAAGCTCGTCGTATTCGAGTCCATCTACTCGATGGATGGGGACATTGCACCCATCGCAGGGATCGTCGAAGTCGCCAAGCGCTACAACGCGCTCACCTACCTCGATGAAGTGCATGCCGTCGGCATGTACGGCCCGCGCGGCGCAGGTATCGCCGCCGAGCGCGGGCTGGCTGACCGGGTGGACATCATCCAGGGCACGATGGCTAAGGGCATCGGCGTCATAGGCGGCTACATCGCATCGACCCAGGTCATCGTCGACGCCGTGCGCTCCTTCGCCACCGGTTTCATCTTTACCACTTCCCTACCGCCCGCCATTACGGCCGGCTGTCTGGCCAGCGTGAATCACCTCAAAGCAAGCAGCGTGGAGCGTGATCTCTTGCGTACCAAGACTGCCAAGCTGCGCGAACGCCTCAAGCACTATGACGTGCCAGTCATGCCTTGCTCGCAGACTCACGTACTGCCAGTGCTGGTAGGTGAGGCACAGCGCTGCAAGGCTGCGGCAGAACGTCTGCTGCTTATCCATGGCGTGTACCTGCAGCCAATCAACTACCCGTCGGTACCGATAGGCACCGAGCGCTTTCGCGTCAACGCCACCCCGAACCACAGCGACGAGCAGATCGAGCATCTGGCGGCCTCGCTGCGTGAGACTTTCGAGCACTTCTCCATCCCCCTGGCCTCCCAGGCCTTCGGCACGGAGGTGGTCTGAGATGGATCACACCTTCCTTACCGTGCGCCCCGCGACCATCAGCGACCTGGCCAGCCTGGTCGAGTTGCGTGCGCATTTGCTGGACGGCACCTCGGCCAGCTACTCGAGCCGGACTCCGGATGACTCCATGCGCTGGCGTGCGGCCTACCGCACTTGGCTGACCAACCGACTGGGTGAGAGCGACTGCGTGCAGATCCTCGTCGCCGAACACAGGGAGTCAGGCCAGGTGCTCGGCTGCGCAACGGCGATCATCGACCAGCGCGCACCGGCCACTGGTTGCCTCAACGGCCAGTCCGGCTGGGTGCAGTCGGTTGTGGTGGAGCCGCAGTGGCGCAACCGCGGCATCGCACGGCAGTTGATGCAGTACCTGCTGCGCTGGTTCGCCAATCGCGGCGTCGGTTCCGTGGTGCTGCAGAGCACCGAGGCCGCCGGCACGCTGTACCAGGCCCTGGGCTTCGCCGTCAGCGACGAGCGCCTACTGATTCATCAGGAGGCCTCGGCATGAAGATCCTGATCATCGGTCTGGGTTACGCCGGTAATCGCTACCGCCGCGCTTTCGGGCACATCGCCGCCAGCACTGGGTTGCCGCTGTCGCTGGCCTATGTCGGCCGCCAGCAAAAGCCAATAGACCTGCCCTACTTCGACAGCGTCGGCCTGGCGCTGGACGAGTTCGCGCCGGACATCGTGGTGGTCAGCGTCAACGACCACAGCCATGCGCCCGTGCTGCAGCAACTGGCTGGCTACCAGGGCTTCGTGATCTGCGAGAAGCCGCTGGTCACACCGCAGGACGACCTGGCCACTCTCCACGCCGGACTGGGGCAAGTCAGCGGCATTGCCCTGGACCTGGTCGAGCGCTATTCGGATGCCAGCCGGCAACTGCGCGAGTGGGTCGAGCGGCATGACTGGCAGTTGGTGCGCGCCAACTTCCACTGGGGTAAGGATCGCATCAACGATTACCGCCCAACGTGCGGCGTAACCAGCGAGGTGATCCATGCCCTGGATCTGCTCGGCTGGATCTGTCCACGAGCGGGCCTACTCAGGCTGCATGGCGTGCTCGGCGTGCGCTCGGACTTCTCGATCTCCGGCGCCGAGGTGCTCGACACCGTGCTGCTGACGGCGAGCCTGGGTGAAGCGCGGGTCAGCGGCTACAGCAGCTTCGTCAACATCGTCCGCCAGCGCACGGTCGACTTCAGCTTCGTCGACCGCGACGCCCGGTTGATCCACGCACGCCTGGTATTCGACACGCCGTGCTGGGACCACGACCAGTTGCGGATATGGACGCGCACGACCAGCGGCACCGAAGAACTGCTGCACGAGCATGCCAGCGCACCCAACGACCCAGGTCTGGACACCATTCACAAGCTGGCGCGGCTGTGCCTGCAGGTGGTGCGCTGGGTGGCGCTCAAGGAGCAGCCGCGCCAGGCGTTCGCCGACCTCAAAACCGCAATAGCCCTGCAGCGGCTGCTCAACGAAATAGATACCCAAGCCCAGACACCGCCTCCGGCTCGCTACATCCATGGCGAGACGCGCGCACTGCTGCCTGAAGACCGCGATCTGGAAAGCCTCGGGTAACCCAAGATCACAAGGAGAACTTTATGTGTGGAATCGCTGGATGGCTGTCCTACAGCCAGAACATGGAAGCACAACGCGACACCCTGCAGCGCATGACCGACACCATGGCCCTGCGCGGGCCGGATGCCGGCGGCGTATGGATCGACGGACCGGTCGGCCTCGGCCATCGCCGGCTGTCGATCATTGACCTGGAAGGCGGCCGCCAACCGATGACAGCGCGCCATGGCAACCTGCGTGAAGTCGCCGCCATCACCTACAGCGGCGAGGTCTACAACTTCCGCGAACTGCGCACCGAGTTACAGCGGCGCGGGCACCAATTCGAGACCCGCAGCGACACCGAGGTGGTGCTGCGCGCCTATGTGGAATGGGGCGAGGCCTTCGCCGAACGGCTCAACGGCATGTACGCCTTTGCCCTCTGGGATCTGCGCTCGCAAGAGCTCCTGCTGATCCGCGACCGCATGGGCGTCAAGCCGCTCTACTACTTCCCCACTGCGGATGGAGTGGTCTTTGGCTCCGAGCCCAAGGCGCTGCTGGCCAACCCCCTGGTACCGCGCAAGGTGCGCGCTGACGGCTTGCGCGAGATGCTGGAGATGGTCAAGACGCCGGGGCACGCCGTGTTCGCCGGCATGCGCGAGGTGATGCCGGGCGAGATCGTGCGGATCAACCGCCAGGGGCTGGCCAGCCGCCGCTACTGGCGGCTGGAGGCGCGTGAGCACTGCCACTCGCTGGACGAGACCATCCGCCATACCCGCGACCTGCTGGAAGACATCGTCGACCGCCAGATCGTGGCAGACGTGCCACTGTGCAGCCTGCTGTCGGGCGGTCTCGACTCCTCGATCATCACCGCCCTTGCCTCGAAGAAGTTGCTGGCTGCCGGCAAGGAGAACATCCGTTCCTTTTCGCTCGACTTCGTCGACCACGGCAGCGGCTTTACCGGCGATGCAGTGCGTGGCACACCGGATAGCCCCTTCGTCCACGACTTGGTGGAGAAGATCCGCTCCAGCCACCAGGAGATCATGCTCGACAGCCGCGAGCTGGCCGACCCGGCGCTGCGCGCGCAGATCGTTCGCGCCCTCGACCTGCCTCCGGCGTTCTGGGGCGACATGTGGCCGTCGCTCTACCGCCTGTTCCAGGAGGTGCGCAAGCACTCGACGGTGGCACTGTCCGGCGAGAGCGCGGACGAGGTGTTCGGCGGCTATCGCTGGTTCCACGATCCGGAGGCGATCCAGGCCGACACCTTCCCCTGGCTGACTTCGGTCACCGGCAAGTACTTCGACGGCAAGACCCTGTTCGACCAGGGCCTGCTGGCTCAGTTGGACATGCAGGGTTTCCTGGGCGACAGCTACGCCCAGGCCATCGCCGAGGCGCCGGTGCTGCCAGGTGAGAGTGCGCAGGACCAGCGTATGCGGCAGATGAGCTACGTCAACCTGACCCGCTTCGTGCAGACCCTGCTGGATCGCAAGGACCGCATGAGCATGGCCGTCGGCCTCGAGGTGCGGGTGCCCTTCTGCGACCACCGTCTGGTGGAGTACGCCTTCAACATCCCCTGGGCACTGAAGGCCTTCGACGGCCGGGAGAAAAGCATCCTGCGCGCGGCGACTCGCGATCTGCTGCCGGAGTCGATCTCCGAGCGGGTCAAAAGCCCCTACCCCTCGACCCAGGATCCCGCCTACGAGCGGGCGTTGCGCAACTCGCTGGCGGACATCCTCGTCGATCGCAATGCGCCGGTCACACCGCTGCTCGACTCCAGCCGGATCAGGGACGCCCTGGACAAGCCGCTTGGCAGCATCTCGCCCATGTACGAACGCATGGGCATGGAGCTGGCTGTCGGTCTCAACACCTGGCTGAACGAGTACGACATCAGCCTCGAACTCTAGCCCCAAACCGGATGTGACCCCGGTTCGGGGTCGCATCCCTCAGCGGTACCACCTACGCGCCGCCACTAGAGCGCAAGCGAGCCTGAGCATGCACACACACAACCAATCCCCCATCTACCTGATAGCGCTGGGGGCGTTTGCCCTCGGCATGGCTTCCTACGTCACCGCCGGACTGATCCCGATGATCGAGGCATCGTTCTCAGTGTCCGTAGCGGTCGCAGCCCAGTTGGTCACCGCCTTCACCCTCGCCTACGGCCTGGGTTCCCCGATCTTCGTCGCCCTGACCCCGGCGCATCGCCAACGCACCGGTCTGCTGACGGCCCTGGGCCTGTTTGCCATCGCCAACGCCGCCAGCGCGCTGGCTGAGGACTTCACCGTGCTGATGATCTGGAGAGCCATCGCTGGTATCGGTGCCGGCGTCTACCTGGCCATGGGCATCGGTGCCTCGGCGGCAATGTCCACTCCGGAGCGCCGAGGCAAAACCATCGCCATCATCATGGGTGGCATGGCCAGTGGCGTGGTGCTGGGCGTCCCACTTAGCCTGCTCATCGCCGAACAGATGGGCTGGCAGTCCGCCCTGTGGCTGGTCACCTTGCTAGGTCTGGTGGCGCTTTTAGGGCTATTACTCAAACTCCCGGCACTGCCCGCAGCAACTGCTACCTCTCTGAAGCAGAAGCTGGCAATCCTCGCTGACGGCCATGTGCTGGTCATCCTGCTGGTGTCCCTGCTCGCGGCCATCGCCAGTCTGGGTATGTATACCTTCATCGCCCCGCTGCTGGCGGATCCGGCCTACGGCGCAGTGCGCTCGGTCACGCCCTACCTGTGGGTGTGGGGCATCGGCGGCGTACTGGGTAGCTTTCTGATCGGCCCGCTGGTGGATCGCTTCAAGGGCCCGACCCTGACCTTCTCCATCATGCTGATCCTTGCCGTGTCGCTGTTCGTGCTACCGCTCTCGGCCGCGCTCAGCACCTGGCTGGTCATGCTGCCCATCGTTCTCTGGGGCGCTGTTGGCTGGGCCCTGCAGGTGCCGCAGAACAACGAGCTGATCCTCGCGCGTCAGGCCCAGGGTGACGGCAACCTGGCCATCGCACTGAACGAGTCGGCGCTCTACCTGGGCAGCGCCATCGGTGCGGCGGCAGGTGGCTTCGTGCTGCTGTTGCAGATGCCCACCTGGACGTTGGCCGCTAGCGCCGGTGGTGTGGCCGCCCTGGGCGCCCTACTGCAGATCGTCAACCTGCGTCGCCAGCCGAGTTGGACGCCCGACGTGCCAGCCCAACCCTACAACTGATCCATAGACAGGAGGCCGGGTCGTGGAACTGCGCCATCTTCGCTGTTTCATCGCCGTCGCAGAGGAACTGCACTTTGCGCGTGCGGCCGCGCGTCTGCATATCGAACAATCGCCCCTCTCCAGGATCATCAAGGAACTGGAGTACCGCCTGGGCGTGCAACTGTTCGAGCGCACCACGCGTCGCACGCACCTGACCTGGGCTGGTCAGGTGTTGTTGGAGGAAGCACGCCGGGTGTTCGCCGTCGTCGACCAAGCCAAGGCCAGCGTCAAGAGCGCCGCTGCCGGATACCGCGGACGCCTACGTGTCGCGCTATCCGACGGCATACCGCAATCACGCTTGGCCGCCCTGCTCGCCCAATGCCGCGAACAGGAGCCGGAGGTCGAGATCTGCCTGTCGGAGGTCACTTTCACCGAACAGCTCAGGGGCCTCAACGACGACCTGTTCGATATCGGTCTTGCCCAGTCTGACGACGTTAACGAGGGGCTCGTGGCGGAGCCGGTCTGGTTCGATCCACTGGTAGTAGCGGTACCTGCCCGCCACCCTCTTCTGACCTATCGACGCATCCCACTCGAAGAGGTCGTCCGCTACCCCTTGGTGCTTTGTGATCCGCAGGTCTGCGAGGGCTTCTGGCAGCAACTACAGCGGGTACTAAGCACCGTGGAGGCAAGGCTGACTATCGCCGACCGCGTACCAACACTGGATCTGTTGATGGCGCTGGTAGCAGCCGGCTACGGCCTTGGCTTCTCCAGCCTTGCTCGGATCACTGAACTCAACAACCCCGACGTAGTAGCCCGCCAGCTGGCGGGCAGTCCCACGATGCTGACCACCTACCTGATACAGCGCGAGGCGGAGCCTTCTGAACAGCTACGCAGGTTCATCGACAGAATAACCCCGGCCGAAGGCCAAACATTGTTACCCAACCAAACCCAACGAGAGGATATCGCCTGATGAACAGGATTCCACTACTGCTGCTCGTGCTGTTGCTAAGCGCCTGCGAAAAACCGCGGCCGTTCGAGTCAGCGGAAGCACTGCTGGCCAATCCCGAGCGGCTCAAGGAGCTTCAACGGGAATGTAAATACGATTGGGAAAAAATAGGTAATGCCCAGTGCAATGCAGTGGTCGAGGCAGAGCGCACGCGCTTCATGGGCAAGGGCACGCCTTACACCCCGCATCCCGTTAAGGGGTTCTAGCGCCATGTCGCTGACGTCCGAAATAGGACTTTCTGCACCTTTGGTTGAGCCGTCAAACAATTTGATCCACAGGCGCACAACTGATATTTTTGAGTCTGTAGACCAAACTGAGGTGCCTATCATGGCAGCAGCTATCCAAACTCAGGACTTTTCGAAAAGCCAATGTGCAGCCGGCCTGCGTGCGGCGCTGAACATCCTGGACAAGTGGAAGGCTTCCTGTGAGCAGGCCTGTCGAGTCTTGCGTATTTCACGCAGCACCTATACCCGAGCCAAGCAACGTGACTCGGAGTGGGCGATAGGCCTGGACTTTGACCAGATGCAGCGCATCAGCCTAGTGCTGAATATCCATGCGGCGCTGCGCCTGGTGTTCGACAACCCCGAAAACGTCTATGGCTTCCCGTCGATGGAGAACCGCAATGAGTTCTTCAACGGACGCGCACCGCTCGAGATCATGGCGCAGGGCGACATGATCTCGCTGTACGAGACGTTCCGGCGGATTGATACGCTGCGGGGTGCCCAGTGGTAATGCTAAGCAGCCTTCCCCTCTTGGAAGGCGAGAGCCTGCAGACCTACCGACTGGTCAACTCCAAGTTTCCACCCATTGCCCTGTTCGATGACGTCGCCGACGCAGCGGACTTCGAAGCTCTCTATCAGATTCAGGCAATGACCAATCCACGACTGCAGAACGAGCTTGGTCGGCTGGAACTGATTCCTCGTGACGAGATTCCCTTCGGTATTCCTGGATGCTCGTATGCAACGGCGCCCTTTACCCATGTGAACCCGGCCGGCTCGCGCTTTAGCAATGGCAGCTTTGGCGTGCTCTACCTGGCCGACAAAATGGACACGGCGATTGCCGAGGTGCGTCACCACCAGAACCGCTACTGGTCGAACGTTCCGGATCTGAACTACGAGCGTTTCGTTTTCCGAGGGCTGACCTGCAGCTTCACCGATGCCGGGATGCGAGATGCGACCGTGGTGCCGCCGTCGGCCCCTATCTATGCCCCCGGCGACTACACGCACTCACATCTATTGGGAGACGAAGCGAAACGCGCAGCATGCCCGGGCCTGCGTTACAACTCGGTCCGCTCTTCAGGCAGCGTCTGCTGGGCGCTGATGACACCGCGGCCCGTTACCTCAATCATCCAGGCCGCTCATTTCGAAATGATCTGGAGCAGGCAAATTATCAGCGTCAACCGGATTACCACACTGACAGCCGAATAACTGCCAGTGCGAAGGATGAGCACGACCAGCAGGAGGCTGCTTTTGACTGCGAACAGCCGATCACGATCACAACAGGCAGAAACCGGCCCAGGCTGTGTAAAAAGGGGCCGGCCAGGAAGGCCTGCTTTTCGGCGTGAAGCGGACACTCGCCAGCATCTACGAAAGCACGGGGAATTCACACCGGAAGACAACCTAAAGTGACTCCAGCAAAACTCATCCTTGAGCACCGCCAGCGCCAGTTCTGGCAGGCCGAGTCACCAGGCCATCACATGCTCATTTCCCCAGTGGGGAGGGCGCGCTCAATCCAGCGTCCTAGGTGGCTTTTCGCAACAGCTCCTGGCGAATCTTGCCGATGGCCGCCATGGGATTGAGTCCCTTGGGACAGACCCATGAGCAGTTGCCGATGCTGCGGCAACGGAACAGGCTGAATGGGTCTTCCAGCCGCTCGAGCCGTTCTGCCGTGGCCTGGTCGCGGCTGTCGGTGATGAAACGCCAAGCCTGCAGCAGCCCGGCTGGACCGACGTACTTCTCCGGATTCCACCACCAGGACGGACATTGCGAGGAACAGCAGCCGCAGAGGATGCACTCGTACAGCCCGTCGAGCCTGGCGCGCTCCTCGGGGGACTGGAGGCGCTCGATGGCCGGCGCTGGCTCATGGTTGATCAGCCATGGCTTGATGCTCTGGTATTGCTGAAAGAAGAGACTCTGGTCGACCACCAGGTCGCGGATGACCGGCATGCCGGGCAGAGGTCTGATGATCAGGCTGCTGGCCGTGCCCAGCGCCTCCGAAACCGGCGTGATACAGGCCAGTCTGTTCTTGCCGTTGATGTTCATACCATCCGAGCCGCAAACCCCCTCCCGGCAGGAGCGCCGGTAGACCAGCGTCGGATCGGCCTCATGCAAGAACTCCAGCGCATCCAGCACCATTCGTGCGCGGAATTCCTCGGGCAACGACAACGATTGCATCCAGGGCTGCCGCTCCTGTTCCGGGTGATAGCGATAGACCTGTACATCAATCATGGTTTGTTGCTCCTGCGGTCATTGCGGCGAGAGTGGACAGCGCCTCTACCCGGCAAGCGCGCGGCGACCGCATCCGGTCGACCAGGAAAACTCACTCGCGCGAAGCATAGACGCTGATGAAGGGGGGGCGAGTCTGCATCCGACGCAGGCATACGGAGGAGACGGCGTGGTCCGAGCATCGTCTAGCCGACCTCCCCGCCTCACGGAGGTGGCGCAAAAATCAAGGTGCGAACATTGTTTATTGCTCAAGAAGACCGTGATGAAATCCTGTGGAATTGACCTGCATTCAAACAACAGTGTTGTGGTGATTACCGGCGAAACGGATCGGTGCTGTTCAGTCGACGTTGCCCCAACGATTTGGTGAAGATCACGATGCTGCTCGAACCGCATCGCGCCGAGTTAGCCGGCGTGGTGGTCGAGTCCACTTACCCCGTGACAGACCAAAAAAGCGGCAGGAACATAATCCACAGGATGAGACCGGCTCCAAATACCACCTGGGTAACGGCTGCCGCCTTGAGGCGGTCCCCGACGTGACACAGCGAGTACGCCCCCTGGTAGATCAAGGCGCAACATGAAGCCAGCGCGCTTAGAGGCAGCGCGGTGTTCAAGAACGGATTGTTCACCAGCAAACCAAGTGAGGACAGCCACAGCGGGATCGGTGCGATAGCTGCAACCAGGTAAGCATCCGCATAGGCCACTTCATGGCCCAGAGTGCTGGCAACTTGCTTTATCAGCCATCCCATCAGGAAGACCGAAAGCACCTCGCAGCCGAAAAACAGACTGGCCATAAATACCGACGGCCTGATCTGAAGCACGGGCAGGTACGCACTCAGGGGCCCGTCCAGCAGCACTATCATGGTCGGCGGCAACAGCGAGAGCGGTACGATCACAGCCCAGAACAGGTTTCGAATCGCCGAGCCATGACATGCCAGCTCAGCCGAGACAAACGTACTGCCAAAAAGCATTCGCAGCAGGACAAGAATGTTCATGTGACTCCTTCAGAGAAGCGAGCGAATCAATGACATGACAAGCTCGGCAGGCTCGTGAAATATATATCGCAATACGATACATATCGTGCACAATACCCAGCAAAGGTCAATGAGGAAATTCGATACCTTGGACAAATCCGATTACCAGCGTTTGGCACATTTTCGTCATCGACTACGGCGCTTCCTGCGCAACAGCGAACTGTTGTGCCAGGTAAATGGTGCGACGGCACTGCAGTACCAACTTCTGCTACAGGTTCGCGGTGCTTCGGCGCGCGATTGGGCCACGGTTGGAGAACTCGCAGAACACCTGCAGTCCAAGCACCACAGCGTGGTGGCGTTGATCGACCGTTGCGAAATCATGGGACTGGTTGAGCGAAGGCCTGGTCGGGAAGACAGGCGCCAGGTCGAGGTGCACCTGTTACCTGCCGGGGAAGAGTTGCTGGCGCGGATCGCCGCCTTGCACCAGGAGGAAGTGCAGTTGCTGCGCGAGGAGTTCAACCTCCCGGGTTGGGATATGGCGGATTAAGACCCTCAACAAATCTTGGGGCATTTTCGCGCCCACTGCAGTCGATTGAGGGGCTGCGTGCTTCGCTTGCAACACCTACCAGAGCGTGAGTCAGGACGATTATTGATCAATCAATGATCGACAAGACCACAATAGGAGTAGCTATGGACAAGAATTCACCCCCTGATTGGGACCCGAGGTCTGAGGCCGTACTCAATGATCAAATGGCAACCTACGACGACATGCGCCACCGTTGTCCGGTCGCACACAGTCGGTATGGCTATACCTCTTTGTTCAGGCACGAGGATCTAATGCGCGTTCTGCAGGATCATGAAACCTTCAGTAGTGCCGTCTCGCGTTTTCCCTCGGTTCCCAATGGCATGGATCCGCCCGAGCATACGGTGTACCGACGCCTCATCGAACCTTATTTCAGCCCGGAGCAAATGGATGCCTTTGCACCGGCGTGCCGTGATGTTGCAGTTCGTCTGGTGCAGGCGTTACCGGATGAAGGCACATCTGAACTGATGGGTGAATTTGCCCAGATCTTTGCGTTGCAGACCCAGTGCGTCTGGCTGGGTTGGCCGGCCGATCTGCATGAACCGCTGCGCCTATGGACGCTGAAGAATCACGCGGCCACCCTGGCCAGAGACGACGCTGCCCTGAGCGCCGTGGCCCTTGAGTTTGACGGTTACATCAAGGATCTGCTGGCCGTGCGCCGTACAGCCGGCATTGCTGCGCCGGACGACATCACCACCAGCCTGCTACGCAATCAATCCCTGGGCAGGCCTCTGACAGACAACGAAATCGTCAGCATTTTACGTAACTGGACGGTCGGCGAACTCGGAACCATTTCCGCCTCGATCGGCATTCTCGCGCATTACCTGGCCGCCAACTCCGGGCTTCAGCAGCAGTTGCGCGAGCAACCCTCGCTGTTGCCCGCCGCCATCGATGAAATACTGCGCATTCACGCACCGCTCGTCATGAACCGCCGGGTCGCCACGAAACAGGTCACGCTGGGCGGGTGCACGCTAGCCACGGGTTCGCGTCTCGCCCTCGTCTGGGCGTCGGCCAACCGCGACGAAGCGGTCTTTGGGGATCCCGATGAATTCCGCCTCGATCGCGATCCCGAACTGAACCTGCTATACGGTGCCGGCATTCATGTCTGCCCCGGCGCGCCGCTTGCCAGGCTGGAGCTGCGGATCGTGATGGAAGAACTCCTTGGACACACCAGCCGGATTGCACTGGCGCCGGATAATGAACCGGCGAAGGCGTTTTTCCCGGCCAGCGGGTTTTCTTCGCTACCCCTGTATATTCAGAAACCATCCTGCCAGACTTTGTAAGCCTGACCAGCCCCGGGCTTCAATGATATCGGAGCTGGTCTTTCATACCGAGTGGCTTAGGCTGCGGTGGTCGAGGTGCCGATGAAAGTGCGCAGGAGGAGGTTCTTGATTTGAATCCGCGCAATTCCGGGTTCCAGTCTTGGAGTGTTCAATGGCTTCGTCCAATCAGTTGCAGGAATTCGTGTCGGGTATTGCTCGACTCGCGGAAGGCGCCAAGCATCACCGAGGTGCTCATGACCGAGTTCTGTTTCTCCACTCCGCGCATCATCATGCACATGTGCTTGGCTTCGATTACCACGGCCACCCCCGCAGCGTTGGTGACCTGCTGCACGGCCTCGGCGATCTGCCGGGTCAGGTTCTCCTGGATCTGCAGGCGGCGGGCGTACATATCGACGATCCGCGCCACCTTCGACAGACCGAGTACCTTGCCGGTGGGGATGTAGGCCACATGCGCCTTGCCGATAAAGGGCAGCAAATGGTGCTCGCACAGGGAATAGAGTTCGACGTCCTTGACGATGACCATTTCGTCATTGTCGGAGGCGAACAGCGCGCCGTTGACTACTTCTTCCAGGCTATTCTGGTAGCCGTGACACAGGTATTGCATGGCTTTGGCCGCGCGCTTGGGGGTATCTAGCAAGCCTTCGCGCTCGGGGTCCTCACCTACGCCAATCAGGATTTCACGAAAAAAGCTGGGCAATTCTTGGCTCATTGAAAAACCTTCGTAGCGCGACTACTTGCGCGAGCGGCCGACGTTAAGGTTAGGAGGGTTAGCACTTAGACGGAAACGACAGACCTTGCCCTCGCGCACCATACATTCGAGATGTTCCACATCACCCTCGCCGAGGGCACCGATCAAGGCAAGATCGAGTTCACATACTTCGGGGTGAGACTCGGCCAGATGGTGGAACACGCAGTTATGTGCGACGATCTCTTTTTCGCCCGAGGAGCGAAAAAACACTTCCGCCTCATAGCCGGCGTGATTCATATGCTCGACGATCTGCTCCTCGCCTACCACCTGTTGCGCCATGCCCGCAGCCAACTTTCGGCCAAGACTCCGCATTAACCTGACGAGATTGTCATGGCCAATCACCTCTGCGACTTCACCGATCAAGAGGTCTGCAAGTAGCTGGTATTGCCTAGGGAACAACTCCCGTCCAGTTGCGGAAAGCAGGTACAGTTGCTCGGGACGACGGCCGGTTGGTCGGGTATCACCACGCACGATTAGGCCATCACGCTCCAGGGCACTAAGATGCTGTCGGATAGCCGTGCGGGTTACAGCCAAATGACTGGCTAGATTGTCAATGCTCATACCCGCTGGCTGATACAGCAACGCAGACAGTAGATCTTGCTGTGTACGGCCCATCCCCTGAAACATTCTACGACCTCGCCATACCAAAGAATCCACAACCGAGACGCCTAGGCGCCCCGTATCGTCTGGTTCAGAACTTGTCCGGAAACTGCTTGACCAGGGCTGCCGTCAAAGTGTCCGCAAGAACAAGCATATGTTCACGCATAGCCTGCCAGGTTCTTGCTTCGGCGGTGTAATCACGATTGCCCAATTGGTCGATCTGAGCAATATGGTGGCCACCGTGAGCGCTGAGCATCGCGACCAAGGTAGTTTCCGGCAAGTTGGGGTTGGCTGTGGCCAGGAATTTGGCAATAGCCTTGGCATTCGTTGTCAGCTCGTCAACCGCGGTGTCCTTGCCTTCGGCTTGCCCTGCGATAGCCGCATCGCTGTAGTGCTTCACCGCCCCCCAGTGCTCAGCTAGCAACTTGAGCAACTGGTCTGCTGCCGGCTGGCCGTATAGGGGCACAAGGCTATTGGCAATGGAAGCAGCATTGGCTACTACCTCAGCGGCAGCAGTGTCGGCTTGCTTACGCTCACCCTGCTGATTTGCGATGGCATAGCTCCTCACCCAGAAGACATGCTCTACCCACAGATCCCTGAGCGCCAAACGTGTGTTAAGCGCGGCGGACTCGGCACCAGTAATAGCCATGGCATGCCCCTCCTCCAGCTGATGACTCCAAGCGGGCTGAGAGCACAGCGTAATGAGCAGCATAAGCAGCGTCTTGATATTCATAGCTTGATCCTCTGCGCGTGAATTGTCAGGTAAGAATATAAACGACATAAAAATATGTCAATAAATAAAAAATGATCGCTATCAACCCCAGAAGAGCACGGTAAGAATATGATTTATATGGATTTACTTAGATTTTGACTGGTGCCGTGGGTGGCGTCTGGCTAGCGTTTGCCTGGCAATTGTTGGGATAGCTGCAGACCTGCTGCACGGCGGCATTCACTCCACCGGATCAGAAGGCCGTCTCAAGTTACGTCAATAATACAAATCCACTTTTATATCAATAAAAATGCTTTTAACTAGCATTAATATGACTTTGTCATTGGTTTGATTGGACAGCACACTAGTCATCTCCTGGCTTCGCCATGTAACGCTTAACGGACATATCCAGCCAGAATTGAGTGCTTGCCCACGCAAAGAGAACGCTTGTCGATTCGAAATGCGGAGAGAGACCAAATATACGATTCCTTTTGCGTAATGGACCACTTATGGCTAATGCTTCCGCTTTGAATTCCAATTCAGTCTACAACTATGACGTCGTTCGCCAATTCACATTGATGACCCTAGTCTGGGGCATTGTCGGGATGAGCATGGGCGTATTCATTGCCGCTCAACTGGTCTGGCCAGCGCTGAACTTCGACCTTCCCTGGACTAGCTTTGGTCGTTTACGGCCAATTCATACCAATATTGTAATCTTCGCCTTTGGCGGCGGCGCACTGTTCGCCACTTCGCTCTATGTGGTACAGCGCACTTGTCGCGTTCGCCTGATCTCCAATCGATTAGCCAGCTTTGTATTCTGGGGATGGCAGGCTGCCATCATAGCCATTCTGGTCAGTTACCCCTTGGGGTACACGACATCGAAGGAATATGCCGAGATGGAGTGGCCAATTGCCTTATGGGTAACCATTGTTTGGATTGCTTACAGCTACCTATTCTTTGGCACAATTGCCCGGCGTAACGTCAAGCACATCTATGTCGGAAACTGGTTCTATGGAGCCTTTATCATCGTCACTGCAATGGTGCACGTAGTTAATCACCTGGCGATACCGGTATCACTGATGAAGTCCTATCCGGTTTACTCGGGAACTACTGACGCCATGATTCAATGGTGGTACGGACATAGTGTGGTGGGCTTCATTCTTTCGGTAGGTTTTCTCGGCATGATGTATTACTTTGTACCGAAACAGGCGGATCGGCCGATCTACTCCTACCGTCTATCCATCGTGCACTTTTGGGCGATTATCGCCTTGTATATCTGGGCCGGCCCACATCACCTGCACTACACCGCCCTGCCAGACTGGGCGCAGACGATCGGCATGGTGATGTCGATCATCCTTCTGGCTCCCAGTTGGGGCGGGATGATCAACGGCATGATGACTCTATCTGGCGCCTGGCATAAGTTGCGCGACGATCCAATTCTGCGCTTTCTGGTGGTGTCCTTGGCCTTCTACGGCATGTCCACATTTGAAGGGCCAATGATGGCAATCAAGACCGTAAATTCGCTGTCCCATTACACCGACTGGACTATCGGTCATGTGCATGCCGGCGCACTTGGCTGGGTGGCCATGATCAGTATCGGCACCTTGTATCACATGATTCCGAAACTCTATGGGCGCGAACAAATGCACAGTATCAGATTAATTAATGCACATTTCTGGCTGTCCACTATTGGAACTGTTCTATATATCGCGGCAATGTGGGTCAATGGCATCACACAAGGGCTGATGTGGCGCGCAATCAATGATGACGGTACGCTCACCTACTCTTTTGTCGAATCGCTGGAAGCGAGCCATTCGGGCTATGTCGTTCGCCTAGTCGGTGGTGCGATTTTCGCCAGCGGTATGTTGCTGATGGCCTACAATACCTGGCGCACCGTCAGGAGCAGTGTAAAAGAAGCCCAGTTGTCAACTGGTCGCGCTATCCTAAGCGAGGTAAACTTATGAGCACATTGGTCCTTATATTGGGAATCTTGGTGTTTTGGCTGGGCATCTACTGGAGCCTGCAGGGACTCACAGAAATTGAATTGGAGCAGGTTTCTCTCCTGCCTTTTGCGGATGATCCGAGCGCAGCAAGACGTATGAGCGAATCTACAGGACGGCACTGCGAGTCTGTGGTTATGCCTGCACTCGAGCCATGCGAAGAATTTGATAGTGACAGATTTGCTGCCTGAGTCACTCACAGCCTTTTTGCCATATCTCCTATCCATGGATGGATGCTCCTCGTGTCCGACCGGACACACTCCGGAGCTCACTGTTTTGTTTGTGGGCTCCTCTTTTAATTTATCGGAAATAGCGGAAAACTTATGAAGCTGGCTATTCTATCTGATTTGCACCTGTCCGTTGCAGGGATGGAAGTGCCCAATACAGACTGCGATGTTGTGATTCTAGCCGGTGATTTAGGGCGACCACAGCAGGCCATCAGATGGGCCAAACAGTTTTCGCAGCCGGTAATTTTCATTCCTGGCAACCATGAGTTTTATGGCGCCAGCTTGACAGCCGCACTGACGGACTTGAAGCAAGCCGCTCACGATAGCAATGTTCATGTACTCGAGCGAGATGAGGTCTATATTGACGGCGTGCGCTTTCTCGGCTGTACACTTTGGACCGACTTCCGCTTATTTGCTACTGAGGACGAAAGAACCGCCGCCATTGCCGAGGCACATCAGTCGATCAGAGACTTTAGTCGAATTACGCTATCTGACGACTCTAACACCTGCTTCAGCCCAGCACACTCCAGTCAAATTTTCGATCAATCGGTCGATTGGTTAGCAGACAAGTTTTCCAATAAATTTAACGGTAACACTGTCGTAGTTACCCACCATGCGCCTTCACCAAGCAGTATTAATCCAAAATACGCGGATTCGTTGTTAAATGCCTGCTTTGTGTCTAATCTCGATGATCGGATCGTTCAATGGTCGCCGACGTTGTGGATTCACGGCCACACCCATAACAGCTGTGACTATCAAATAGGCAATACACGAATCCTGAGCAACCCCCGTGGTTATGCGCATGAGGGAATTCCTGAAAATATTGCATTTGACCCGTTTTTAACCATTCAGGTGTGAGCTTTGCGTGCAGTAGGCGTACTAATGCATAATCATTTTAGAGGCCAATAGCCAGTCCGACAGGCTTCAAGGAGGTAGGTATAATGAATGCCAAATTGCTTTCCCCGGATACACGCGGTGATACGCCGTTATGGATCGTTTTCTGGATCTATGGCGTGCTCGCCAGCCAAGTCTATTTTGGTTCGATTCTCTATTTTTACCGCGCATTGGGAACGCTGACATTAGGTGCGTTACTGGCGGGCTTCGTTCTATACACCGCCTGGATAATGCGCTCAGTGTGGGTGAACGCATTCAATGTCGGCAACGAGACATACGGCCACGTTGCGCGCTACCTCACCGTCGCCTGGGCTCTGAATGCCGTGCTCGTATCCGGCTTCCTGTTCCTCGGGCACGTAGGAATGGTCTCGGTCCCCATCTAATTCGGCAATGGGCCAGCCCGCAAGCATGATGAGATCATCCTTTAACCCTGGCAGTTACTCTAAGTCGTAGTGGTCAACCTATCCCGGACAGTGGGTTAAGTTTTTCTTCAGCCATCGCGGACGGAAGCCCGTCTTTGCATTGATGCGGCCTCATCCAGTTGTAGCGGTGCATCAGGTACCAGTTCGCTCGAATGGTCGATCTCTGCCGTTCGTGCCTGGCGGATCGTGGCCAGATGGGCATTCTCGGCAGTGCCTCACCACTAAATAATTGCAAGGATGGCCCTGTCCGCTCTACGCCCTGCCCTGCAGCTCTCCTTTGCTTCACGCCGTAGCTGGAACTGTTGCCACCCCTATCTAAATTGCCCTCGAAACGGTCTTTGACCCTTTCTCTGCCAATGCCGAACCTCTCGCACGCGGCACATCTGCGTGCCGTGCATTTTGCCAGAGAGGTTGGGTTCGGGGATGCAAGCGACAACAGTTCTGTACGGCCAGGTGCTGGCGGTTTTAGCCATCACCCTGTCAGGTATTTGGAGCGCTACCCAATGGACGGCTGCGGCGCTTGATTACCAGGCTCGCTTGGGTGCCCCGTGGTTCGAACTGCTCGGCACCCCCATCTACCACCCTTGGCGGCTGTTCGAGTGGTGGTTCGTCTTCGATGCCTATGCGCCGGATATCTTCAACGTCGGTGGCAGCATTGCTGCCTGCAGCAGTCTCCTGGCGCTGGTGGTGGCAATCGGCATGGCTATCTGGCGCGCGCGCCAGGCACGGAGGGTCACCACCTACGGTTCCGCGCGCTGGGCCGATGCGAATGAGGTGCGCGAGGCTGGGCTGACTGGAGAAACAGGCGTTTTCCTCGGTGTCTTTGAGGAGCAGTACCTGCGCCATGAAGGTCCCGAACACGTTCTGGCATTCGCACCGACACGCTCGGGCAAGGGCGTTGGCCTGGTGGTGCCCACCCTGCTCGCCTGGCCGGCCTCTGCGGTTGTCCACGACATCAAGGGCGAGAACTGGAGCCTGACCGCTGGCTGGCGTTCACGCTTTTCGCACTGCCTTCTGTTCAATCCCACTGACCCGGCTTCGGCAGCCTACAACCCTCTGCTGGAGGTACGCCGCGGCACCCATGAGGTGCGCGATGTGCAGAACATCGCCGACATCCTGGTCGACCCGGAAGGTGCCCTGGAAAAACGTAACCACTGGGAGAAGACCAGCCATGCGCTGCTGGTCGGTGCGATCCTGCATGTGCTCTACGCCAGCGACGACAAGACCCTGCGCGGGGTCGCCAACTTCCTCTCAGACCCGGCCTGCACCTTCGAGCTGACCCTGCACCGGATGATGACCACCCCCCATCTCGGCGAGACGCCTCACCCGGTTGTGGCCTCGGCCGCTCGGGAAGTGCTGAACAAGAGCGAGAATGAGCGCTCGGGTGTGCTTTCCACGGCCATGTCCTTCCTTGGCCTGTACCGCGACCCCACAGTGGCCAGCGTGACCGCACGCTGCGACTGGCGAATCGCCGACCTGATCTCGGCCAAACACCCCGTCTCGCTGTACCTGGTGGTGCCGCCATCCGACATCAGCCGCACCAAGCCACTTATCCGCCTGATCCTGAATCAGGTCGGGCGTCGCCTGACCGAATCCTTGGACGGTGCCGACGGCATCGAACGTAGGCACAAGTTGTTGCTGATGCTCGACGAGTTCCCTGCGCTGGGTCGGTTGGACTTCTTCGAATCGGCCCTGGCCTTTATGGCCGGCTACGGGCTACGCGCCTTCCTGATTTCACAGTCGCTCAATCAGATCGACAAGGCCTATGGCCAGAACCACTCGATCCTCGACAACTGCCATGTGCGGGTGACTTTCGCCACCAACGATGAGCGCACCGCCAAGCGCATCTCCGAGACACTCGGTACCGCCACCGAGTTACGTGCTCAGCGCAACTATGCCGGCCACCGTCTTGCTCCCTGGCTGGGCCACCTGATGGTGTCACGCCAGGAGACTGCACGTGCCCTGCTCACGCCGGGCGAGGTGATGCAGCTGCCCACCGACGAATCGGTGGTGATGCTCTCCGGCCATGCGCCGATCCGGGCGAAGAAGCTGCGCTACTTCGCCGACGCCAACTTCCAGCGCCGGGTGCTGCCGGCTCCGCAGCTGCAGGCTGGAAGGTACGTCGATGCGCCAGCGGTCCGGGCAGATGACTGGAGTGCCCTGACAGCGCCGGCAGCCGTTTCCGTCCCACTTGCTGAAACCCATGAAGGCGAATCCCTCGACGACGGCGGCCCACGTCGCCAGCCGGAACTGACGGACTTCGCCGACCTGCCGGTTCCCGAGGACCCGGCCAGCGATCTGTTTCTCCTCGACGAGGACGACGCGCCGACGCCCTTCCCCTCCCAGTTCGAACCGCGACTGCAACGCGCGGCTCGACTGGCCGCCCTTGACCCTGACGACGGAATAGACCTATGAGCCGAGCCCGCCTGAATCTGTTCATCCAACCAGAGCACGCCAAGCGCCTGAACGAGCTGGCGATCAAGAAAGGTGTGTCGAAGTCCTCGATCATTGCCGCCGCGCTCGCCTCCTGGCTATCGCCGGACTCCGGTGACCAGCGTGAGGCGGCCATTGCCAAGCGCCTGGATCGATTGTCTCGCCAGCTCGAACGACTGGAGCGCGATCAGAACATCTTGATCGAGACCGTGGCCCTCTATGTGCGCTACTACCTGACGGTGAGCACGCCGGTGCCCGAGGCACACCAGGACGCGGCACGGGCGCAAGGCAAGCTGCGCTTTGCCCAGTTCGTCGAGCAACTGGGTCGCCACCTGCAGCGCGGCCGTAGCCTGGTCAAGGACGTACAGGAAGAGACCCGGCCTGACGCCCAGCGGCTGAACACCCCCGAAGCATCGGGAGAGCAGCCATGACCGGCACCCCACACGTAACGCTGGCAGCGGCCGCTACCTCCCTGGATCGCCGCACCCGCATGCTGCGCACGGCGATGGGCCCGCTGATCGCCGCCGCGCTGGAAGACCCCGACGTGGTGGAGGTCATGCTCAACCCCGATGGGAAGCTCTGGCTCGACCGACTCTCCAGCGGCCGGGCGTCGCTGGGCGCGCTCTCAGCCGACGACGGCGAGCGCATCATCCGCCTGGTCGCCGCACACATCGGTGCAGAGGTGCACCGTGGCAAGCCGCTGCTGAGCGCCGAACTGCCGGAAACAGGCGAGCGCTTCGAAGGATTACTCCCGCCCATCGTATCTGGCCCGACCTTCGCACTGCGTAAACGCGCCATGAGCGTGATCCGGCTGCCCCAATACGTGGCGGACGGAATTCTCACGCCGGCACAGGCCGACTACCTGCGTGGTGCAGTACTCGAGCGGCAGAACATCCTCGTGGCCGGTGGAACCAGCACCGGCAAGACCACCCTGGCCAATGCCCTGCTCGCTGAAGTGTCCGGCACGGGAGATCGCGTTCTGGTGCTGGAGGACACGGTCGAACTGCAGTGCTGCGCCCATGACCATGTTGCATTGCGAACCCGCAGCGGTGTGGTCTCCATGGCCGACCTGGTGCGCACCACCCTGCGCCTGCGTCCCGACCGTGTGGTAGTCGGCGAAGTGCGCGGCGGCGAAGCGCTGGACCTGGTCAAGGTCTGGGGTACAGGCCATCCAGGCGGTATTGCCACCGTCCACGCCGGCTCCGCCCATGGAGCCATGTTGCGCCTGGAGCAACTGATTCTCGAGGTCGCCATGACCGCCCCCCGCGCCTTGATCGCCGAGGCGGTCAACCTGGTGGTTTTTCTCGCCGGGCGCGGCCGCGCCCGTCATGTCCAGCAAATCGCCTCCGTCGTCGGCCACGACAAACACGGCTACCGGCTCGAGACCACCGATCCCGCTCAAGCCCTGCCCACAGCCCCTGGAGAACAGCAATGACCGCAGCCTTTGTCCGGCCCATCCACCGACGTCTATCTGCTCGTGCGCTGACAGTGGGCGCGCTTCTCCTGGGCGTTGCCTTGCCGGCTTTCGCAGCCGGCTCCGGGATGCCCTGGGAGGGACCTCTGCAGTCGATTCTCGACTCTGTGCAAGGCCCGGTGGCAAGGATCATGGCGGTGATCATCATCATTGTCACCGGCTTGACCCTGGCCTTCGGCGATACCAGTGGCGGTTTCCGCAAGCTGATCCAGATCGTCTTCGGCCTGTCCATTGCCTTCGCCGCGTCCTCATTCTTCCTGAGCTTCTTCAGCTTTGCCGGCGGGGCGGTGATCGCATGACTATCGAGAGCGATTTCATCGCGGGCTTCGAGGTGCCACTGCACCGCTCTCTGGCCGAGCCGATCCTGCTCGGCGGAGCGCCGCGCAACGTGGCCATCCTCAACGGCACCTTGGCCGCAGTAGTCGGGCTGGGCCTGCAGCTGTGGATACCGGGCTTGGTGCTCTGGCTGGTCGGCCATTCGCTGGCCGTCTGGGGTGCCAGGCTGGACCCGCAGTTCCTGCAGGTCTTCGCCCGGCACATCAAACATCGCCCCCTGCTTGACGTATGAGGGGGACGTCATGCTGAACCTAGCAGAATACCGCCAGCGCCCTGCGCAACTCGCCGACTGGTTGCCCTGGGCCGGCCTGGTCGCCCCAGGGGTCGTACTCAACAAGGACGGCTCGTTCCAGCGCACCCTGCGCTTTCGCGGGCCAGACCTGGACAGCGCTACTCCGGGCGAGTTGGTAGCCACCTCTGCGCGCCTGAATAATGCCCTACGTCGCCTTGGTTCAGGCTGGGCCCTGTTCATCGAGGCCGAGCGCCTGACCGCGGCCGGCTACCCGCAAAGCGAGTTTCCCGAGCCGCTGTCCTGGCTGGTTGACGAAGAACGCCGCGCCACCTTCGAGGCGCAAGGCAGCCACTTCGAGAGCGTCTATCACCTGACACTGCTCTACTTGCCAAACGAGGAGTCACGCTCACGTGCTGCCGGGTTGCTCTACGAGCACAAGACGCAGCGCGGCGTCGACTGGCGCGAGAGACTGGCCGCCTTCATGGCGGAGACGGCACGCTTCCACGACCTGCTCGAAGGTGTAATGCCAGAAGTCACCTGGCTCGACGACAGCCAGACGCTGACGTACCTGCACGCTACGGTGTCGACCCACAGGCAGCGCGTTGCTGTTCCTAGAATGCCCTTCCACCTGGACGCCCTGCTCGCCGACTGTCCGCTGAGCACCGGCCTGGCACCCAGGCTGGGCGAGCAGCACCTGCGCGTGCTCTCCGTGCGTGGTTTCCCAACCTCGACCTGGCCTGGTCTGCTGGACGACCTGAACCGACTGGGTATCGCCTATCGCTGGTCGACCCGCTTTATCTGCATGGACAAGGACAAGGCGGAGAAGGAACTGGTGCGCCTACGGCGGCAGTGGTTCGCCAAGCGCAAGGGTGTCCTGGCCCTGCTGCGTGAGACCCTGTTTCAGCAGGAGAGCCCGCTGGTCGACAGCGACGCCTCGAACAAGGCCAGCGACGCCGACGCGGCCCTGCAGGAGCTCGGAGTCGACCAGGTCGCCTTTGGCTACGTGACCGTGACCGTTACGGTGAGCGACGCCGATGCGCGGGTAGCCGACGAGAAGCTTCGTCTCGTCGAGAGGGTGATTCAGGGCCGAGGCTTCGTCACCATTGCCGAAAGCCTCAATGCGGTGGAGGCCTGGCTGTCGTCCATTCCGGGCAACGCCTACGCCAACGTGCGCCAGCCGATCATTTCCTCACTCAATCTGGCGCACCTGATGCCGGTGTCGGCAGTATGGGCCGGCCCCGCGCGCAACACCCACCTCGACGGCCCGCCGCTGGTGGTGACCCGTACCGATGGGGCTACGCCTTTTCGCCTGGTCACCCATGTCGGCGACGTCGGCCACACCTTGGTGGCGGGGCCGACCGGCATGGGCAAGTCGGTGTTGCTGGCAACCCTGGCCACGCAGTTCCGCCGCTACCCTGGCTCACGCCTGTTCATCTTCGACATGGGCCGCTCGCTGCGCGCGACGGTCCTGGGACTAGGTGGTGAGCATTACGACCTGGGCGGTGATGGCGACCTGGCCTTCCAGCCCTTGGCGCGCATAGATCAGGACAGCTATCGCACCGGGGCCGCCGAGTGGCTTGAGGGCCGTGTGCTGCATGAGGGCGTTGCCGTCGGCCCGGACCAGAAAGCAGCCCTCTGGACAGCCCTCATAAGCCTGGCCGGTGCGCCTGAGGCGCAGCGTACGCTGACAGGGCTGTGCATGCTGCTGCAGGACAACGCCTTGCGTCAGGCCCTGCAGCCTTATGTGCTGGGCGGTGCTCACGGCAGGCTACTGGACGCGGACACCGATCGTCTGGGTACCGCCGACGTGCAGTGCTTCGAGATGGAGGAGCTGATGCACAGCAAGGCGGCAGTAGCGGCCGTGCTCGGCTACCTGTTCGCCCGCTTCGAGGCGCGCTTCGACGGAGCCCCGACCCTGCTGATCCTCGACGAAGCCTGGTTGTTTCTCGACGACCCGCTTTTTGCCGCACGCATCCGCCAGTGGCTCAAGACCCTGCGCAAGAAGAATGTCTCGGTGATCTTCGCCACCCAGTCGCTCGCCGACATCCAGAACTCCAGCATCGCCGCCGCGATTATCGAGAGCTGCGCGAGCCGTATCTTCCTGCCCAACCCTCAGGCCAGTGAACCGCAGATACGCGGCATCTACCAGGGATTCGGGCTCAACGACCGGCAGATCGAGATCATCGCCCAAGCCACCCCCAAGCGTGATTACTACTACCAGTCGCGCCTGGGCAACCGGCTATTCGACCTCGACCTGGGGCCGGTGGCGCTGGCCTTCACAGCAGCCGCAAGCCCGGCCGAGCAGCGCGATATCAGCCAGGTTCTGCAGGGCGCTGATGCCGCTGGCTTCGCTCCCGCCTGGTTACGCCATCGTGGGCTTGGCTGGGCCGCCGACCTGCTTACTTCCCATACCACACAACGCAAGGAGCTACTGCCATGACGCCTCGCGCCCGCCTTACGCCAATCGCCGCCTTATTGACCCTAGGTTTGCTCGGATTCCAGCCGGCGACCGCAATGACCGTTATCGACCCGACCAACCTGGTGCAGAACATGCTGACGGCGGTGCGCACCCTGGAGATGATCAACAACCAGGCCAGCCAATTGCAGAACGAAACACAGATGCTGCTGAACCAGGCACGCAATCTGGAAACCCTGGACTTCAACGCGCTCAATCGGTTGCGCACGACATTGGCCAGCACCGAGCGGTTGCTGACCGAGGCCCAAGGCTTGGCTTTTGACGTACAGCGTCTGGACCAGGAATTTGCCCGCCTGTACCCGGCCGAATACACAAGTTCCGTCAGCGGCGAGCGCCTGGCGCAGGACACGCGCGATCGCTGGAAGCAGGGACTCGATGGCCTGCACACCGCCATGCGCATGCAAGCCCAGGTGGCGCAGAACCTGGCCCAGGACGAGAGCGTGCTGGCCGACCTGGTCAGCCAGAGTCAGTCGGCCAGCGGCGCACTGCAGGCCAGCCAGGCCACCAACCAGCTGCTGGCCCTGCAGGCCAAGCAGTCGATCCAGGCGCAGCAGTTGCAGATCTCCCAGAACCGCGCCATCGCGCTGGAGCTCGCACGCCAGGCCGCTGCGGTAGAAGAGGCTCGCGAACTGCGGCGGCGCTTCATGGGCAGCGGTACGCCCTACACCCCTCACCCTGTGCAGTTCTACCGGTAGTGAGGTGGACGCGATGAGAGTGCCATTGCTGATGTCGGCTCTGCTCGTTCTGGCTGCCTGTGGGCGTGGCGGCGAACTTCATGAAGCCAGACAACAGGCGCCCCTGCATGAGCGTTTTTATTCCGGCTGCGCCCGGCCGGGTGAGTTCCAGACGCCCGAAGGTCTGCCCGCCATCCCGGCAAGTTTCGATGAGGATGCGCCGTGAACGATGTCAGCGTGATCGATCATTTCCTCGAGGTGTTCTCGCAATACATCGACTCGGGTTTCGGCCTGCTCGGTGGCGAGGTGGCCTTTCTCACCCTCACGCTGGTGGCGATCGACATGACCCTGGCCGGGCTGTTCTGGGCCATGGGTGGCGAGGACGTCACCAGCAAGCTGATCAAGAAGACCCTCTATGTCGGAGCTTTCGCCTTCATCATCGGCAACTTCAATACGCTGGCCGAGATCATCTTCCGCTCCTTCGCCGGGCTGGGCCTGCTTGCATCAGGATCCGTGCTGACCCAAGCCGAGTTTCTGCAGCCAGGTCGGCTGGCGTCCATCGGCGTAGAAGCCGGCCGGCCAATGCTGGAGCAGATTAGCAATCTCAGTGGCTTCCCCAAAGTCTTCGGCAACCTCGACAGTATCGTTGTCCTGCTTCTGGCCTGGACTGTGGTGGTGATCAGCTTCTTTATCCTGGCCATCCAGCTATTCGTCACCCTGATCGAGTTCAAGTTGACCACCCTCGCCGGCTTCGTCCTGGTGCCCTTCGCGCTTTGGAACAAGACCGCCTTTCTCGCAGAGAAGGTGCTGGGTAACGTGGTTTCCTCTGGCATCAAGGTATTAGTGCTGGCGGTGATAGTAGGCATCGGCTCCGGGCTGTTCGCCGAATTCCAGGCGTTGCCGGACGATCCCTCCATCGATCACGCGCTGGTGGTCATGCTCGCTGCCCTGGCGCTGCTGGGCCTGGGCATTTTCGGCCCTGGTATCGCCACCGGCCTGGTCTCCGGTGCGCCGCAGCTGGGGGCCGGCGCAGCCGCCGGCACTGCCCTTGGCGTGGCAGGGATGGCGGCTGGAGCCGCGGCGCTTGCCGCAGGCGCAGGTGGTGCCGTGATGGACGGCGCACGTATGGCTCCGGGCGCTGCGCGCCTGGCCATGGGCGGCGCACAGACGGCGAGCGCCGCCTTGCCCCAGGGAAGCCAACCTGCCGGAGCAAAAGCCGATAGCGCTTCCGCTGCGAACGCCTCGCCAGGCGCGCCCGCCAAGCAACCCGATTGGGCCAAGCGCCTGCAGCGCAAGCAACAACTCACCCATGCCGCCACCACCGTTGCCCACACCCTGCGGGGTGGTGATGGCGGCGGCTCCTCTCCCGGGCCACAAATGCGCGACCCGTCGAATTCGTGAAGGAGAACGAAGATGCGATTCAAACGCCCTCAGGTGCGCTACAGCGACACCCCGCAACCTGCAACGCCTTACCAGGCAGCAGCGCAGGTATGGGATCAACGCATGGGCTCGAGCCTGGCGCAAGCGAAGAACTGGCGCTTGATGGCCTTCGGCTGCCTGAGCCTGGCCCTGCTGATGGCAGGTGGTCTGGTCTGGCGTTCGGCCCAGTCGCTGGTCACGCCCTATGTGGTGGAGGTCGACAGTGCCGGCCAGGTGCGGGCGGTGGGCGAGGCGGCCAGCCCTTACCAACCCAACGATGCGCAGATGGCTCACCACCTGGCGCGTTTTATCAGCCTGGTGCGCTCGCTGTCCATCGACCCGGTGGTGGTGCGGCAGAACTGGCTGGAGGCCTACCACTACACCACCGACCGGGGCGCTGCGACGCTCAACGATTACGCCCGCGCCAACGATCCCTTCACCCGGGTCGGCAAGGAGTCGGTGACTGTCGAACTGAGCAGCGTCGTGCGCGCCAGTGACAACTCGTTCCAGGTGCGCTGGAACGAGCGCCGCTATGTGAATGGCACGGCTGCGGGCCTGGAGCGCTGGACCGCGGTGATATCGGTCGTGCTGCAGCCTCCGCGCAGTGAGGAAAAGCTGCGCCGCAACCCCCTGGGCATCTACGTCAACGGCCTGTCGTGGAGCCGTGAACTGGACACTACGCAAGGAGCCAAGACCCCATGAAAACCTCTGCATACCTTTACGCCTGCCCTCTCCTGCTGGCCATGCTGGCCGGCTGCGCCAGCCAGGGTAAAGCACCGCCGATCATTGCCCTGGACGAGCCGGTGGAAGCCCAGCGCCTGCCGGAACCACCCAAGCCCATCGAGGTGGTGGCAGTACCGCAGCCACTGGCCTTGCCGGCGCAACTGAAACCTCTTCCTGATACCAAGTCGACCACCCGGGCCAAGGAACCCATCGATGAGCGGGTACGCGTCTCACGTGCCAATCGGGACGCCCGCATTGCACCAACCCAGGAGGGGTATCTCAACGCCATTCAGGTATGGCCGTTTTCTGATGGTGCGCTGTATCAGGTGTACACCAGTCCAGGCCGCGTAACGGTGATCAACCTGCAGGTCGGCGAGGATCTGGTCACCGTGGCCGCCGGCGACACCGTGCGCTGGATCGTTGGCGACACCTCCAGCGGCAGTGGTGATGAGCTTCGGCTCAGTGTGCTGGTCAAACCCACACGCACCGACCTCAAGACCAACCTGGTCATCACCACGACGCGGCGCACCTACCTGATCGAGCTGACGTCCACCGAGCACGCCTGGATGGCCTCGGTGTCCTGGGATTACCCCAAGGATCGCATGCTGGCGTTGCAGCGCCGCGCCAACGCCGCGCAGACGGCAGCACCGGTCGACGCCGGCCTGGCGTTGGAGCAGTTGCGTTTTCGCTATGCGATCAGCGGCAGCAACCCGCCGTGGAAGCCGCTGCGGGCATTCGACGACGGCCAGAAGGTGTATATCCAGTTTCCTGCGGGCATCGCCCAAGGTGAACTGCCGCCGTTGTTCGTGATCGGCCCGGAGGGCGACGGCCAGTTAGTCAACTACCGCTTCCGCTCGCCCTACTACATCGTTGACCGGCTGTTTGGTGCAGCCGAGTTGCGCCTCGGTGCAGACAAAGGCGACGTGGTTCGGATCGAACGCACCGATGGTGTAGCACGGAGGCCCTGAGCATGAGCGCTATCGATAACGTTCAGGACACAAAATCCGCAGAGCTACCGCCCAAGGAGGCCCCGGAAAGTCTCGAACTGCGTGCCCAGCCGCGCCCAGTCACGCGACTCAATCCGCGGATGCTGGCCGTCCTCGCGGGTGGACTGGCCACAGCAGTGCTCGGTGCCATACTCTGGTCGCTGCAGCCGCAACAGCGTCGACAAGGTGCAGAGCAAACCGAACTGTATAACGTAGACCGCGTGGCCCGTTCCGAGGGTCTGGAGCAACTACCAGCCGACTACTCGCAACTGCCGCCACCCTCGGCACCCGAAGTACCGCAACTGGGGCCACCCCTGCCCGGTGATCTAGGCGGGCCCATCCTCAGGGCCGAGCAGCAGGCCCAGGGCTATGACTACCGCCATGCTGGCCCTGACCCGGCTGAGGCGGAGCGGCTGGCCATGCTCAAGGAAGCCGAGGAAGCAGCGCTGTCCTCAGTGTTTTTCCGCTCAGGTGGCGGACGGACGGCAAGTGCAGGGACCCCGATCGAAAGCCGGCCTGAACATTCGCAACTGGCCGGATTCGACCCCATGGCGGCCGGGCCCGCGTCGACTGCCGGAGCACCCGCAAATGCCGTATCAACGCAAAACCAGCAGGAGCAGAAAGAGGCGTTTCTCAGTAAATCCGCATCCCCACAAATCCGTAATTCCGGATTTATGCAAATACCCGATTCGTCCTACCAGGTCATGGCCGGCACCGTCATCGCTGCAGCGTTGGTCACCGGTATCAAGTCGGATCTACCGGGCGATGTAATCGCCACTGTGACCGAACCGGTCTACGACAGCGCCACCGGCCAACATGTGCTGATCCCTCAGAGTTCGCGGCTGCTGGGCCGCTACAACAGCCAGGTGAGCTACGGGCAGAGTCGCGTGCAGGTGGCTTGGCAGCGGGTGATCCTGCCCGACACCTCGTCTTTCCAGCTCGACAACCTGGTTGGCAGCGACACCGCCGGCTATGCCGGCCTAGTGGATGGTGTGGACTGGCACTGGGACCGGATCTTCGCCGGCGCGGCCATGACCAGTCTATTGGGCATTGGTGCCGAGTTGGCTGCACCGGCAAATCGAACCGACGGCGACCGGGTCATCATTGCCGGGCGAGACAGCCTACAGGACACGGTGAACCAAGTCGGCCAGGAGGTCACCCGGCGCAATCTCGATATCCAGCCCACGCTGACCCAGCGTCCCGGCCTGCCGCTGCGCGTGATCGTCAACCGCGATCTGGTGCTGCGCCCCTATTAGCCCTTGTTTATCCAGCAGAGGAACTCGCAATGAACCCAAACAAGCTGCGCCTCGGCCCCTTGCCGAAGACCGAGAACCTGAAAGTGACGTTCACCTGTCCGGCCGGCCTGAAGGCCGACCTTGAACGCTATGCGGCAGTGCACTCACAAGCGTATGGAGAAGAGGTTGATGCCCTGACGCTCATCCCGCACATGCTGGAAGCGTTTATGGCGAGAGATCGGGTGTTCAGAAGAGCCGCCACGGCTGAGGACATAGACAACGTGCCACTCGACCACCAGTAGGACGTCAAAACCATTCGGGGTCGGCATACACAGTCATACGTGAATATCTGGGATCTGCAACTAATGAAACCGTAGGAGTGGGCCGGGCTGCCCTGGGGGTTTGCCGCTGATTGCCTGGATGCCATCCAGGGGCCGCCATTGCCTGAGTTGCGCCAGGTTTATCTGCTGCAAAACGTGCCCCGCGCCCCGCATAATGCTGCCCATGTAAACTCTGCCTTCTCGCCGGAAAGGAATCGACGTACCCCATGTTTGACACCAGGATGAGCATGACGGATCAGGAAAAGCAGCTGGAGGCCGAGGCCCTGGCGTTTGCTAAGGCAAACAAAAAAGCCATCGCCAAGCGCCTGACCGATCCGACCATTTTCCTGCCGGAGGATGACCCGGTTTCGGTGTTTATGGCCGGCTCGCCGGGCGCAGGCAAGACAGAAACCTCCATTGAGCTACTAGAGCTGTACCAGCAGAATGGCAACCGGGTGCTGCGGATTGACCCGGATGAACTACGCAACGAGCTGCCAGGCTATACCGGCGACAACTCCTGGCTGTTCCAGCGTGCGATTTCTATCCTCGTGGAAAAGATTCACGACCTGGCGCTGAAACAGAAGCAGAGCTTTTTGCTCGATGGCACCTTGTCGAACTATGAGGTGGCGGAAAAAAATCTGCAGCGCTCCCTGGATAAACTGCGTTTTGTACAGATACTGTATGTGTATCAGGAGCCGCAGTTCGCGTGGGATTTTGTCCGCGCTCGCGAGGCGGCTGAAGGGCGGCGTATCCGGCCTGAGCATTTCATCCAGCAGTACTTTGCCGCCCGTGACGTAGTCAACCGCTTGAAGCGGCAGTTCGGCAAGGCTATCCGGGTCGATCTGCTACAGAAGGACAATGACGGATCACACCGTTCATACCATGCGAACATCGATCAAATTGACAACTATGTGGCCGAAAAATATGATCGTGCGTCCCTAGAGCGGATGCTCAACTTGAGCGAGGCCTAAAATGTTCGGTATCACCAAAGCAAAGACTGTCCCCTCCACCCCCTTTGCTGATTTCATTCGTAACGCCTCTTCTGGCGAGAAGAAGCGTGTGTATGAGCGCGTGCTGAAAAAAGCCACCGAGCGTCAAAATCGCGTGTTGGCAGAGGCTGCCAGCAAGTAACTCAGCGTCTTTCTGACTTCTATCCCCCATTATTAATGGTCATATTCAACCCGCCACATCCCGGCGAAACGCTGCTCGAAGACGTGATACCCGAACTGGGCATCAGCATTGCCGAACTGGCCCGTCGCCTTGGTTTTGCACGTGAATCCTTGTCCCTCGTCCTGCACGGCCAGGCACCGATCAGCCCAGACCTGGCCGTTCGCCTGGAACGGGCCGGCGTTGGCAGAGCACGCACCTGGCTGGACGTACAAACCGATTATGACCTGTGGCAAGCAAGGCATCGCGAGCAACCCCATATCGAGCGCTTTGCCGCCATCGCTTAATGGCTAACCGGCAAAATACGGAGCAAGGCGGTGAAACACTGGCGCAACACATGGTCTCTGGGCTGCCAACGCCCTCGGACTCACCCACGGCCCGATCTACCGCGGTCGACACCAGACCTTCGGAAGATGCCGACCTATGAAATTAAGAAAAAACCAATACAAACGCCTGAAATAAAGGTTTTCTTGCCTCAGTTAAGAAAAACTGAGGCTCAGAGTCGGCCTAAAGGATTTTTGACATGCACCTAGTCGGATATGTCTATCCCAGGTGCTCATCCAGATCCGCCGGCAAGGTTATTTGGTAGGTCGGGTTCAAGTGTCCCCCTGGGACCAAGCAGCGCTTTCCCTTGCCGAGATACACACCATCCAGCGAAACATGAGCCAGCCAGGCATGCTGGTGACGTTCGGCAAGTGCTAGGAATAACCGCTTGGCCTTTATGCTGGTGCAATGCTGCAGCAGCATGCTGACCCGCTGGGGGCGCAAGGTATCTGCACCTTGCATCAGCGCATCGACCTCATAGACGAGTGACGCATCGGATACGCCATCGCAAAGCTCAAGCAACGCACGCTCAGGTGTAGAGAAGACTATGCGACCAAGGTCGCCATCAGCATCGACCCACTCGAGCCCAAAAGCTCGTAGAGCCTCGTCTGTTGTCGCAGTCTCGAATGATGGGGCGTCCAGATCGAACGGACTCTTTCCGCAGAGCACTACCTTGGCCTTAAGCGGAAGCTTGCCCACCCACCCTGGGAGGTTCGCAGAACCATAAAGCGTGACAGCCTCGGACTCCCCCAGGCGCAAATAATGCTCGTGCCCGTGCCAGGCCAACGCAAAGCGCCCACCTACATGTAGCTGAAGTCCGTCGCCTTCCTGCAGCGCCCGCACAACCCCAGCCCATGTCAGGCGTCCACCTCGTCGTTGGTAAACACCGCGCGCAGGTGAATCCAGCCAACCGCTGGCGATATATCGCGACACGAGGCTGCTGCTATAGCCATGAGCCTTCAGCCAGCCACTGGATACCAGTCCTCTGTCGCTTAGGCCTGCAAGCAAGGAGTTTAACTTCTCTGATTTTTGCTCACTCATGGTGAGTAAATTACACATAACACAAACCACTGACAAGCAAACGGTTTAGACAAATCAAAAAATAGAAACTATTAGTGAGTAATTTCACTAATTTATAAACCGTTGAATCAATACGCTCCAGATGGTGATTGACCAAGTGGCGGCCGCCCCCTCGGCAATGCCGATCGACATGGCGGCCATTGCCGCTAACCACCAGCAATCTGGGTGGCCATCAAACAGTGAGTCGAATAGCCGACACATTCGCCTCAAATATTGAGCTGAATAAAGACACCAATCGGCTCACAGACAGCCAAACGCAATGAACGACCGCTTCTGCCCGACTGGCCGCAATTCAGCCGAACCGAGAACCTCATTGGCGCAGGCGCTGACGCTTGGGACTACCTAACGCTCTAGAGGCCCTTTCCAATCCAACAGAGCCTTCACTGCATCCATCTCCCCGATAAGCTCGCGGCCTGCGTGAGCTTATCCATTGCCAGGCTTTGAGCCTCACCTACTAGCCCAGGCACGGATGCCTCCGCATCACGAAAGAAAGCCTGGATTCGCCTGATTTCATCCCACTGGTGGATCACATTCAGCAAATCCGCCCGTGCCTGCTGCCTGGCCTCAGCCTGTCGCCTGACCTTTTCCCTCTCCTCAAGCCGGCGCATCTGCTCTTGCCATTCCTGGCGCTGGATTCGTACGCGCTCTTCACCCTCCTCCACCAAGCTAGCAATCACAGGGGCCGCGCCTATAATTTTCTGAACGATTTCATCCAACTGGCTATGCAGCCGAATCCCCCTGCTCTCCTTCCAACTGCTAGTCCAATCGGCATTCGGATAGGGGCAAAAAGCCCTTAGGCAGAGGCGCCCGGTGGCGAAATCCATGCGAGTGGTCCAGTTGAAAGTCGGATGGAGACGACGCAGTTGCTGTGCTGGAATCTTGGAAACCGGCATGTACGTGCCGTCTATGTAACGAGCCTCGAGCTCCTCAGTCATCTCGTACAGGGTCAATCCAATGGCCACCGTTCCCACGAACACCACCGTGGGCTTGGAGGGTGACCACAGCGCTGGATAGCGATTGCGCGGCTTCTTAGGGGGCTGCTCATGCTCATCTACCAGAGTCCGGGAATACACTCGATCGCTTGGCGCAAACATGACGCGATGACCGGCAGCTTCGAGCTTAAGGAAAAGTTGATTCGCAAATTTCAGGGCCGGTTCGAGTTGCTGCTTGGTGACCACGATATCAACTAGGCGCTGCTTTCCTGGCTTGAGAAACCCCTGACCGATCACCCGTCCCTATTCAAAAATTTCGTATGCCCCCACAACAACTGGATGGCGCTTGGAGCGTGACACTCTCAGTTGATCTGGATTAATTACACGTGGGCTCGGTGCCTTTGGAAGTGGTTGAGAGATAGGCCCCATAACATCGCCCCGACTCCAAACCTGCAGATCACCCGGGCAAGCCTCGGGTAATGGGGGCTGCGGGCTCGACTTCCCATTCTCCAGTTTCGCCCAGTGTCCACGCGGTGGGCGTGGAACATTCATTCGCGTGCATACATGCGCCATAAAACTAGAGGAGACGCCATAACGCTCGGCGATTTTGGTCATCGGACGCTGCCAAACCTCCGCATACAACTCCTCACGAGTGATCGGCCCGCTTGGGCTTGAGCCTGGTTGTTCGAACACATCTACAGAAGACATATATCGATCCTTAAGCCCCGTATGGCCAGACCCGCAAAGCCTACAGGTGGCAAAACAGGCCCCTACGACAGGCTACCAAATACAAAAGTGGCCCCTGTTGTATCAAACCCTCCACGGCTCTCTCCACTGCCTTGTTTGCCCAATGGGTAGCAGCCAGCATTTGCAGCATGGATCTGGGCAACGAGGAGGAAGACCGTCATGCCAGCAACAACAGAGCAACGCCCTGCCCATTTGAACTCTTGTGCGCCCCGAATCCTTCGAGCGAATGCAGCGCCGACCTACCTGGGTATGTGCCGCACTGAGTTCAACAAAACCGTTCGCCCCTACGTCCGCGAGTTCCGTATTGGAGTGCAGGGGATCGGATTTGATCGAGAGGAACTGGACGCCTGGGTCGACGCCTATATCGACCGGGCCATCATTGAAAAGGAAGGTGCCAAGGGACATGATTACTCCCGCAGCGAGCGCCAAGGAGAAAAACCATGGCGCGAAAAACCATTAGCGGCCTCTACCAAAGGAACGGGATCTGGCACATCGACAAGATCTTCAGAGGTCAGCGAATTCAGGAAAGCACTGGATCAAGCGACAGGAAGGAGGCGGAGCAATACCTGATACACAAGCTGGAGAAACTGCGCGAGCAGAAGATCTACGGCGTACGCAGGACCAGGACCTGGCGGGAAGCAGCCACTCGTTATCTGGTGGAGTACAAGGATCAGCCTTCGATTAGTCTGACTGCGATCCATTTGAAGCAGCTGGATCCATATATCGGGGATATCCCGTTGACTCATATCGATGATGAGACGTTAACTCCGTTCATCAAAGATCGCCTCAAAACCAGCAAGACCTCCAGCGGCAAGGTAAAGCCTGGGGTTTCCTACAGGACGGTGAACATCGCCCTAGAGCGGGTCATACGCATCCTCAATCTTTGCGCCAGGAAATGGCGTGACGAGCAGAAACGTCCCTGGCTCGATGTGGTACCGATGATCAGCAAGCTGGAAGAGAAGATAACGAAACGCTCCCCCTATCCGATGTCCTGGGAGGAACAATCGATTCTTTTCGCCGAGTTGCCTGACCACCTGCGCCGCATGGCGCTGTACAAGGTAAACAGCGGCTCTCGCGAGCAGGAAGTCGTAAAGCTCCGTTGGGACTGGGAAATACCGGTTCCAGAGCTCAAGACTAGCGTGTTCCTCATACCTGCTGATTTCGGCGGCAGGCATGAGAGCTCCGGGGTCAAGAATGGTGACGAACGGCTAGTGGTGCTGAACAACGTGGCTAAATCTGTCATCGAGGGGCAACGAGGGCTGGACCCTGTATGGGTATTCCCTTATGGAAAGCCCGAGAGAGATGGCAAGGCGAATCCAGTTCATCGGATGAACGATTCAGCATGGAAGAAAGCCAGAGTGCGAGCGGCAAAGAGATTTCAGGAGCAGTTTCTGCGCCCTGCTCCAGCCGGCTTCGCCTCGATACGTGTCCACGACCTGAAGCACACCTTCGGTCGAAGACTCCGGGCAGCCGGAGTGACTGAGGAGGACAGGAAGGCTCTTCTAGGCCACAAGAACGGCAGCATCACCAGTCACTATTCGGCCGCAGAACTGGGCAAGCTGATTGATGAAGCCAACAAGATTTCGGCTACCGACTCTCGAGGGCCGGCGCTGACAATACTGAGGAGGATGGCAGGATGAAAAAAGTCCCGCAAAAGTCCCTGACACAAAAAAGCCCGATTCTTGAGAAACCGGGCTAAGTCGTTGAAAAATATGGTCGGGACGGAGTGATTCGAACACTCGACCCCTAGCACCCCATGCTAGTGCGCTACCGGACTGCGCTACGCCCCGACTAGGCGTGAAACTGTTTCCGTACATCTTAAAACGTCGCGAACTATACTATAAGCTTCTGAAATATGGAAACTTTTTTGAGTAGCTCTGCTATTTTTTGAGCACATGCAGTACATCTTCCAGCTCGGCAATCGTCTGCCTGATGAGCTGCTTGTACTGAGTGGTGTCATCTTTGGCCTCATCACCAGAAAGACGCTGACGAGCCCCTCCTATGGTAAAACCTTGCTCATATAACAATGCGCGAATCTGACGAATCATCAACACATCCTGGCGTTGATAGTATCGCCGATTACCGCGACGCTTGACCGGGTTGAGCTGGGGGAACTCCTGCTCCCAATACCGCAAAACATGCGGCTTGACTGCACAGAGTTCGCTTACCTCGCCGATCGTGAAATACCGCTTGCCGGGTATGGCGGGTAATTCGTCGTTATGACTTGGTTCCAGCATATGCCTCAACCCTGGCTTTAAGTTTCTGGCCTGGACGGAAAGTCACCACACGGCGCGCCGTGATGGGGATTTCCTCTCCCGTTTTTGGATTACGACCGGGGCGCTGACGCTTATCGCGCAGATCAAAGTTGCCGAACCCCGAGAGCTTGACCTGTTCGTTGAGTTCCAGCGCCTGGCGGATCTCTTCGAAGAACAGTTCTACCAATTCCTTGGCTTCCCGTTTATTCAGGCCCAGCTCTTCATACAGACGTTCCGCCATTTCAGCTTTCGTCAGAGCCCCCATACGCTACTTCCTTAACGTGGCGTTAAACCTTTGTTCCAGGGAGGTGAGGACATTTTGTGCCGCAGTACTCACCTCATCGTCATTAAGAGTGCGCGATGGATGCTGCCAGGTCAAGCCGACGGCAAGACTTTTTCTATGCGGATCAATACCTTTACCGTGATACACGTCAAATAGCTTGAGGTCAGTCAACCATTCGCCCGCGGCCTCACGAATAACGGCGAGCAATGTCGCAGCCGGCACATCACGGTCCACCAGCAAAGCCAGGTCGCGACGCACCTCAGGAAAGCGCGACAGCTCCTGGAACTTCGGCATGCGGCCTTGAGCGATTTCCGCCAATACCACCTCGAACATATACACAGGCTGATCGAACCCAAGCTCCTTGCCCAGCTCCGGATGCATTGCGCCCAAGAAGCCAACCAATCGACCTTCGCGCTCGATGCGTGCGGTTTGTCCGGGATGCAAAGCCGCATGCTCAGCGGGAATAAAAGTAAAGTCCTCGCCCGCCCCAGCACTGGCCAGCAATGCCTCGACGTCGGCCTTCACATCGTAGAAATCGACAGTGTCGCGGCCATGGGCCCAGTTTTCCGACAGCCGACTGCCACAAATCACCCCAGCGAGCATCGGCTCCTGCTTGAGCCCTGCCAACTGACCAACAAAGCGCAAGCCGCTTTCAAACAGACGCACACGCGACTGTTGACGATTGAGGTTATGCTCCAGCGCCTTGACCAAGCCTGGCCACAGCGATGAGCGCATAGCAGCCATGTCGGCCGATATCGGGTTGGCCAACATCAGCGGCTCAACACCAGGGTGAAACAGTTCGAACAGCTTGGGATCGATAAAGCTGTAGGTGATGGCTTCCTGGTAACCGCGCGCCACCAGCAATCGACGCAGCGCCGGCAACTCGACAGCAGCCTCGGTTTTAGGCTGCGGCGCCAGACGCGCTTGCGGATAACGCACTGGCAGACGGTTGTAGCCGTATAAGCGCGCCAGTTCTTCAATCAGATCGACCTCGATGCTGATATCGAAGCGGTGGCTGGGAACTTTAATTTGCCACTGCCCTTCTCCACTGGCACTGACACCCAAGCCCAGGCCGACCAACAAACGCACGACTTCTTCGTCGTCCATTTTCAGGCCAAGCATTTGCTCGATGCGCTCGGCACGCAGGGTCACAGGGGCGATGTTCGGCAGCTGCTGCCGATCGACCACCTCGATGATCGGGCCAGCCTCACCGCCGACGATCTCCAACAGCAATCCAGTGGCCCGCTCCATGGCTTCACGTGCCAACTGCCAATCCACGCCCCGCTCGAAACGGTGCGAAGAGTCAGTGTGCAAGCCATAAGAGCGCGCCTTGCCGGCAATGGCAATGGTGTCGAAAAAGGCACTTTCGAGAAACAGGTCGCAGGTCTTGGCACTCACGCCGCTATGCTCACCACCCATCACGCCGGCGATCGCCAACGCGCGTTGGTGATCGGCGATAACCAGGGTGTCGGCACGCAGACTGACTTCCTGACCGTCGAGCAGCACCAGCTTCTCGCCCTCCTCGGCCATCCGCACACGGATGCCGCCATTGATTTCGGCCAGGTCAAAGGCATGCATCGGCTGACCCAGCTCGAGCATCACGTAGTTGGTGATATCCACCGCGGCATCGATGCTGCGCACATCGGCGCGGCGCAGGCGCTCGACCATCCACAATGGAGTCGGCTTGGACAGATCAACATTGCGCACCACTCGACCGAGATAACGCGGGCAAGCCTGTGCAGCCTGCACCTCGACCGGACGCACCTCATCATGGCTCGGCGCAACAGCGGCAATCTCGGGGCGGCTTACCGGCGCGTCGTACAGAGCACCGACTTCACGGGCCAGACCGGCCAGGGACAGACAGTCGCCACGGTTCGGCGTCAGATCGACCTCGATGCTGGCATCATCCAGATCGAGATAAGCGCGGATATCCTGGCCCACCGGCGCATCGACCGGCAGCTCCATCAGGCCATCGTTTTCTTCACTGATCTGCAGCTCGGAGGCGGAGCACAGCATGCCATTGGACTCGACGCCGCGCAGCTTGGCTTTCTTGATCTTGAAGTCGCCCGGCAACTCGGCGCCGATCATGGCGAAGGGGATCTTCAGGCCGGGACGCACATTCGGCGCACCGCACACTACCTGGAAAGTCTCGGCGCCATTGCTGACCTGACACACCCGCAGCTTGTCGGCATCCGGATGCTGCTCGGTGCTGAGCACCTCGCCTACCACCACGCCGCTAAAAATGCCGGCAGCAGGGGTCACGCTATCTACTTCGAGGCCCGCCATGGACAGGCGCGCCACCAGCTCGTCACGGGAAACCTGTGGGTTTACCCAGCTACGCAGCCACTGTTCACTGAATTTCATCCTGCTCTCCTAAACAATTCGGTTACGGTCGTGCGGTTCTAGCGAAATTGCGCCAGGAATCGCAGGTCGTTATCGAAGAACAGGCGTAAATCGTTGACGCCATAACGCAGCATGGCCAAACGCTCGACGCCCATGCCGAAGGCGAAACCTTGGTACTTCTCGGGGTCGATGCCTGACATGCGCAGCACATTCGGATGCACCATGCCGCAGCCCATGACTTCCAGCCAGCCGGTCTGCTTGCATACGCGGCAACCTTTGCCGCTGCACATCACGCACTGCATATCGACTTCAGCCGAGGGCTCGGTAAACGGAAAGAAGGACGGGCGAAAACGCACACCCAGAGGTTTCTCGAAGAACACCCGGAGGAACTCCTCGATGGTGCCCTTGAGGTCGGCAAAGCTCACGTTCTCATCGACCAGCAGGCCTTCGACTTGGTGGAACATCGGCGAGTGAGTGATATCGGAGTCGCAGCGGTATACGCGGCCGGGGCAGACGATGCGGATCGGCGGCTGCTGCGATTCCATGGTGCGCACCTGAACCGGCGAGGTATGGGTGCGCAGCAACATGTTCGCGTTGAAATAGAAGGTGTCATGCATCGCCCGGGCCGGGTGGTGGCCGGGGATATTGAGCGCCTCGAAGTTGTGGTAGTCGTTTTCCACTTCGGGGCCTTCGGCGATGCCGTAGCCAATCCGGGTGAAGAACTGCTCGACACGCTCCAGGGTCCGGGTAACCGGATGCAGGCCGCCAGAAGTCTGGCCGCGCCCAGGCAGAGTCACATCGATGCGTTCGGCCGCCAGCTTGGCACTCAGCGCCACCTGCTCAAGAGTCGCCTTGCGGCTGTTCAGGGCTTCCTGCACCTGATCCTTGGCGGCATTGATCAAAGCACCGGCTTGCGGGCGCTCTTCAGCAGACAAATTGCCCAGGGTCTTCATCACCTGAGTCAGCTCGCCCTTCTTGCCCAGATAGTGAACTCGCAACTGCTCGAGGGCATTCACATCGTCGGTGTGGCTAACGGC
>Ga0209343_10000262_pt1 | contig 72870 bp, 72 predicted proteins | sample RifCSPlowO2_02_FD_184026 | JGI IMG/M metagenome (GOLD analysis project Ga0209343, IMG submission 184026) | Groundwater microbial communities from Rifle, Colorado - Rifle CSP2_plank lowO2_0.2 (SPAdes) (version 2) | ecosystem: Environmental > Aquatic > Deep subsurface > Groundwater | place...
CTTTTCCTATGCTCAATCAATATCAAATATCGTGATGTCAGATACGCCCTGCCATTTCTTATGCAAATAATGCTTTATGTAACACCAGTTATATACCCAGCATCAATCGCTGGAAAATACTCTTGGGTTCTTGCTATAAACCCTATGATGGGCGTCATCCAAAATGCTCGTGCTGCAGTTCTCGGCACAACACCCATAAACTGGCTTCTTATAAGCATTTCACTTGTTGGAACATTGGTCTTGATGATATTTGGCATATATTTCTTCAAAAAAACAGAGAGATATTTTGCTGACATAGTGTAATACGAAATAACGAATGAAAACACGAATGGCTACGAATAATACGAATAAGAAACATACCGTTAGTGTTAAGGTAATTTATCCTGAACTGTCATATCAAATTGTTGGTATACTTTTTAATGCACATAAAGAGTTGGGTATGTACGCTAGAGAAAAACAATACGGTGATTATATTGAAAAAGCCTTAAAAGAAAATGGGGTTATCTGTGAAAGAGAGTTTGATATTGGCGGAAGCGGTAATATTGTAGATTTCTTGATAGAGAATAAGATAGTATTGGAATTAAAGACAGTTAAAGAGATGCCACAGGATAACTTCAGGCAAATACAAAACTATCTTCAGCAAACAAAAAAACGATTGGGAATTTTAGTTAATTTTCAAGAATCTCATTTACAACCAAAAAGAATAATACGTATTGATAATGTGTAAATTTTTTCGTATATTCGTTATCAATTCGTGTTTTAATTCGTTATTTCGTATATATGATTAAAGCAATTTTATTTGACCTTGATGGAGTGCTGGTCAATATGCCGGACGGGCATTATGAAGCTTTGAATAAGGCTTTGCGACTTTTTGGTGTGGAAATAGGGCGCGAAGAACACGACACTTACTTTAACGGCTTGCCCAGTCGCAAGAAACTGGAAGAACTGGAGAAACAAGGCAGGTTGCCTCCAGGACTAGGGGAATTTATAAACGATGTCAAACAAAAATATACCAAAGAATTAATCCCGCTTTACTGTGTGCCTGACTACTCAAAAATAATTCTTTTGAATCATCTGAAATCTCGAAATCTACTCTTGGGCTGTTGTTCAAACTCAATTCAGGAAACACTTCACTTGATGCTAAAATCGGCCCATCTTTTTGACCATTTTGATTTGATTTTGGGTAATGATGAAGTGGAAAATCCCAAGCCACATCCGCAGATTTATCTAGAAGCTTTCAAACGACTGAAGGTAAAACCGTCCGAGACCATTATTGTGGAAGACGCTCCAGCTGGCATCGCTTCGGCAAAAGCTTCCGGCGCACGCGTCATAGAAGTTCGCGGTGTTGATGATGTGCACCTGTCTCTTTTCTTGGATATACTAGATAAATAAGAAGTTTCTGTATAATATAATCCTTATGGATAAAAACCTAGAAGAAAGCGGTTGGGCATTGGCACCACACAATTTACCGAGAGAAATAATGGAGAAACTTGTCAAGAAGAAAGACGAGTACCTCCAAATTTCCTGTCAGGAAGTGGAGAGGGCATTCAATGTTTCATTTGAAGGTTTTGAAAGTGAAAAAATTGAATATATTGAATTGGCAAAAGGAATTGCCCGAGCTTTCCTACGCTATGACCCATTTAGTCATTTATTATTACAGGCGGTATGGAGAAAACTCTCAGAAACTTTTGGACTTTCTTCAAAGATAAAATATCTTACACTTCCCTACCCGATAATTCATTTTCCACTAGACACTTCCGAAAGTGGCACAACACACAAAGATGGTTACGATTATATAAAGGATTTTTATACAACATGGACTCCTCTCAATGATTGTTTTCATCAGCCAATTTCAATTATTGAAAAAACTCATTATAAGAATTCTTTTATTTTAAGAAAGTTACGAGCCAAGCTGAAATTTATAGACAAATTAATTCTTTCAACTAAAAAAATATTTAAACCGGACATACGCCTAGGAGAGTTTTTTGTATGGCACGGTGAAACAAACCATGCGGGATTACTGAACCGTAGTGGTCAAACTAAAGTTTCTATCACTGCTCGTTTTACCAGTTCGGCAATGATGTCCGAAACTACATTAACAACTGAAGAAATAGAAAACTATACTGCCATAGAAAACAAAATAATTCCGCGAGACCTTGCTCAAAAAATAATAAAGATCTTTAAGGAAATCCAAACACAAACCAAAGAAGAAGCGATTATGGAAAAAACTATGGACGGTTTGGTTGAAAATGTTCGTCTAAATATTAAAAGTTGGAATCTTTCTTCAGACGAATTAAAACGACTTGGTTTTGTTTTGGCGCTATGGGCCCAACGCATGGAAAGAAAAACAGACGCTAATCTTTTTTACCTCTATGCTTTCTTTTCTGGCACAGATAATTTTTATACTCTGCAAAAATGTCTGACTTATGTAATTAGCAACTTCAAAAGTGAGGAGGCTCTAAAGTTTATAAATTTCATCTTGCGTGATTTCGGAAGTCAGCAGTCGGTCTACATCATAAAAAGAGCTGTTAAACTCTCTGGAGAAAAAGGTAAAAACCTGAACATAGAATACCCTATTGATTTGCCACTGTTAAAATCATCCCTGACATAAACGTAAGAAGCAACGAATATAACAAGGTTTAACCTTGTTATAGACTTGTGACCAAATCTGGCCAATCAGTACAAATAGCATCGGGTTTTAGGGTGATAATTTCATGCAAACGCTTTACCAAAGTTTGATGATCTTTTGCATCTTGGTGAGACTCTCCACCCAAAAGTCCTGGTGATGTAGCGTGAAGCTCTGGCGTAACAAGAGCGATTTTAAGATTATTTTTTCGCAGAAGTTCAAAATTTTCTTTGTTGTATAGACTTTTCACACCTCCGTCTTTGTCGGTCAAATCCCATTCATCAAGCCAAACCCAGTCAAATAAATCTTTATTTTCTATAGCTTCCTCAATCGTGATGAGGGTTCCTCCCACTACTCCATTATATCGTTCTATATCGTACTGGTGGGAAACCGACGATGCGAGATGAAGTTTCGGATTTCTTTCTTTCAAATATTTTGCAGTTTCTATTTTTACATCAAAAACTATTAGTCGTTCTGTATCGACCTTTTCCATTTCAATAAGAAATTTATCTAAATACTCTGACTTTTGCCATGTGTGTTTCAAATGCAAAGCTGAAAGTGGTGATTTTGAATTCATAATCAGACTAAGTAAGTCAGAGAAACTGATCAAGTCAGGACTAGATAAATCTACATGTGAGTGGTGACTAATAACCGTCTGGTCATTTACAAATTGAAGGTCAAACTCAAGTCCATATCCCCTTTTGAGTTGGTCTTCAAAAGCTTCTCGCGAACTCTCTCTGAAATATGGCTGTCTTGCAGGGTCTAGCCCGCGGTGAGTGAGAATATGCATAGAAAGATTCTAGCACTTTCAAAAAGATAATAAAAATGTATACTGAATACGAAATAACACATACGAAATAACGAATTAAAACACGAATAGCTACGAATAATACGAATTTAATTCGTACATTCGTCATCAATTCGTAGGTCCATTCGTTACTTCGTATAATATATATGAAAAAGACGATTAAAAAACCTACAAAAGAACCGTATAGAAAAATCAATATCGTTATACCAATGGCTGGAAAGGGCTCTCGTTTTATGGAAGCTGGTTATACATTTCCAAAACCTCTTATAGGTATAAAAGATAAAACCATGATTGAAGTTGTCATTAATAATCTTAGGTCGATACATAACCATCGTTTTATTTTTATTGCCCAAAAAGAACATTGTGAAAAATATGATATTTACAATGTACTAAAACGGGCAACGAATAATCAATTTGAGTTAATACAGATCAACGGGATTACAGAAGGAGCAGCTTGTACAGTTTTGCTTGCCTCTAATTACATAAACAATGACAATGACTTGCTCATAGCAAATTCTGACCAATATATTGATATAAAAATTGATGATTTTATAAGTAAAAGTCGTAATTCTAAGTCAGATGGGGTTATCATGACATTTAGGTCAAGCCACCCGAAATGGAGTTACGCTCGGACAAACGAAAAAGGTAGGGTTCTGGAAACAGCCGAAAAAAGGGTTATATCTGACAATGCCACTGTCGGTATTTATTATTTTAAAAAAGGAAAAGATTTTGTCTCTGGAGCACAATCTATGATTCATAAAAATATTAGACACAACAATGAATTCTATGTCTGTCCTGTGTTCAACGAACTGATAATTACTGGCAAAAATATATACACTCATGATATTGGCGCAGAATCAATGCATGGCTTGGGCACACCAGAAGATTTGAATTTATTTATGCAAAAACTTGATAATGGACAAATTAAAATATAGAGAATATCTTGGTGTGGAAACTAGAGCTAAAATACTTAGGATATTTAATAAAATATTTGGCAAACTACTACGGTATGTTGCCGATACTTACGAGACAAGGTTAAACCTTGTTTCAAACACCACACAACCTGCAAAATCTGGTTGGTCAATCTTGGTTATAACAACTGGGCAAAATAAAGAATTTCTGGAACGGTTTATCATTTCCGCCTATCATGAACTACAAAACACGGATTATGAAATCATAGTAGTTGGCCCACCAAAACTTGATCTGTCTTATATTCCAAAAAAAATAAGACTCGTGCATGTGCCGTACAGAGAGTTACACATTTCCACCATATCAGGAGCTATCAGCAAGAAGAAAAATTTTGGGGTAAAACAAGCAAAATATGATAAAGTTGTGATTAGTCATGATTATCTCTATTTTTTGCCAGGTTGGAAAAAAGGATATGACAAATTTGGAGATTTTACCGTTTGCACCAATGTCGTCTTGGACCAAGAGGGTGAGCGTCAGAAAGACTGGGTTGTTTGGGATTATCCCGGAGTAGGCATGGGACTTTTGCCTTATACAGAGGAATTTACGCAGTATCAAATTATAGTTGGAAATTATTTTGTGGTCAAACGGGATTTTTTTCTTGAAAATCCAATAAACGAAAATCTGCGTTGGGGTGAAGGCGAAGATGTTGATTGGTCACTCTCTATACGAAAAAAAATAAAATTTAGAATTAATACCGAAAGTAAAGTACAATTTTCCAAAGAGATTTCAAAATATAAAAGAGGTATTTCTGGAATCTGGTTGGAAGGAACTAAAAAAATAGAGCATATCTTGTTGGACAAATAGAAATATAAACAGTATATTAGTCAAGATATGTCTAGACCAAAGTATAAAAAATATATTACTCCTAACATCTATAAAATATTCAAGGGAATATTTGGCAAGCCACTGCGCTATATTGCCGATAGATACGAGACAATATGGAACCCTGTTCCAAAAACTCCTTCTAGAGCTATAACTGGTTGGTCAGTAGTAGTCATAACCGATGGAAACAACAAGTCATCACTGGAGCTTTTTATTAAATCTGCATACAACGAACTCTGTGGCACAGATTATGAAATAATCGTGGTTGGCCCGCCAAAACTTGACCTGTCTTATATTGAAAAGGATATTATAATTATGCATGTGCCATACAAGGAGTTGTCTCTTTGGACCGTACCAGGAGCTGTAGCCAGAAAGAAAAACTTTGGGGCGAAACAAGCAAAATATGATAAGGTTGTGCTCAGTCATGATTATTTGGTCTTCCAGCCGGGTTGGAAAAAAGGATATGATAAGTTTGGGGACTTTAGTGTTTGCACCAATGTCGTCTTGGATATAGATGGCAATCGTCACAGAGATTGGGTCACTTGGGACTACCCTGGGATAGGTCAATCACTCTTGCCATATAACCATGAGTGCACAGAGTACCAAACTATTGGAGGAAACTACTTTGCAGTTAATAGAGATTTTTTTCTGGAGCATCCAATGAATGAAAATCTGCGTTGGGGTGAAGGCGAGGACATTGACTGGTCGTTTTCCATAAGAAATAAAATAAAGTTTAGAATGAATGCCGAAAGCAAAGTACAACATTCAAAAAGAAAAACGAAAGGTATCTTCGGAAACTGGTTAGAGGGAACTCAAAAAATAGAAGCTATCTTAAAACAAAAAACCCTATGACTATTTTTAATCTTATACAAACTTTAAGAACTTAGTACTTTATGAACTTTATGAACTCCACAAAACCTGCTATAGAAATAAAAAATATAGGTAAAAAATATAATATCAACCATCAAGGTGGTGGTTATGTTACTTTGCGTGAAGTTATAATGGAAACTGTTAAATCCCCTATTAAATCCTTAAAATCCAAAATTAAACAGGTTATTGGCAAAGATCAAAAAGAAGAGTTTTGGGCCCTAGATAATGTAAGTTTTAATGTAAAAAGGGGCGAAATTATCGGAATTATTGGACCAAATGGTGCCGGCAAAAGCACACTCCTGAAAATTCTTTCTCAAATTACTCCACCTACAACAGGAGAGATAAAAATTAGTGGAAGTGTTGGTTCGCTCCTAGAAGTCGGCACTGGATTTCACCCAGAACTGACTGGGCGAGAAAATATTTTCCTAAACGGCGCCATACTTGGCATGACGCGCAAACAAACTGCTAGAAAATTTAATGAGATTGTGGAATTTTCCGGTATCGGTAAATTTCTAGACACTCCAGTCAAACATTACTCTAGTGGTATGTATGTCCGTCTTGCCTTCTCTGTTGCCGCCCATATGGAACCGGACATTTTAATAGTTGATGAAGTATTGGCGGTTGGAGATGCTGAATTCCAGAAAAAATGTCTCGGAAAAATGAATGACATAACAAAATCCGATGGACGAACAATCATATTTGTTAGTCACAACTTAGATGCTATTGAGAGACTTTGCACTAAGACAATTTTACTGAAAAAAGGCAAAATAATAAAAGTCGGCGAAACATCAGATGTAATAAATTATTATTTGAATGTTGAGTCATCTTTAAACTCTATAGTCGAATTCAAAGAAAAAAGTAATCTTCAAGGTCAAATAAAAAAAGTTACTATTTTGGATAAAAATAACGAGCCGAGAGTAAGAATACCGGTTAGTGAAAAATTTTTTATTGAGATTGAATTGGATATCAAAGAAAAATTGGAACAGAAAATGATTTTCTTACACTTCTACTATCACGGAGAAATAATACTTGTTTCGACTGAAGGTGATAAAACAGGGGTATATAAAAACTATGATGTTGGTACTTATAAAACCCGTGTGGAAATACCGGCATACTTGTTTCAAGTCGGTATGCTTTTTCTTAATATAGACCTGAAACACTTAACAAATATGATTGACCAAGTCATTGATATTAGTATAGAAATCACAAACGAGAATAGTTCGAGAGAGCCAATATCTGGCGACAACTATTGGGGTAAAATATCAACCATCTTGGACTACAAAACCATACGAATTAACGAATAGATCTACGAATTGATAACGAATGTACGAATTAAATTCGTATTATTCGTAGCTATTCGTGTTTTAATTCGTTACTTCGTATGTGCTATTTTTGTTGTATAAAAGAGCAAATTGTGATAGTTTAGACTCATGAAAAATGCTAAAAATAGAGTTACAGTGGCTGAAAAAACGATAAAAAACCTAAAAAGAAAGGTAATTGAGATAGCTTCAAAATCAGGAGAAGACCACCATATTGCAAGCGCTTTTTCAATCATGGATATCTTGTGGGTTCTATATGAAAAAATTCTTTCAATATTCCCAAATAAACCACAGCATCCAGAGCGAGATATTTTCATTTTGAGTAAGGGTCAGGCATCGCTTGGTCTATATGCCATTCTTCATGAAAAAGGTTTTTTTGACACAAAAACATTGGAAAGTTTCAGCAAATACAACAGCATTCTTGGTGGACATCCAATGAAAAATACCAAGGTTGGTATTGAATCATCAACGGGGTCTTTGGGACATGGCATGCCAATAGCTGTGGGTATTGCCCTTGGCTTAAAAATTCAAAATAAAAAACAAAAAGTATTTGTACTCATCGGTGATGGAGAGGCCAATGAAGGAACAGTTTGGGAATCAGCCCTCCTTTCTTCTCATCATAAATTAGATAACCTATGTTGTATTATTGACCACAACCATTCCACAGACCGGGCCTTATCTATAGATAGCATGAAAGATAAATTTGAATCTTTTGGCTGGAAAGTCTCTACTGTAGACGGGCACAATCATAAAGAAATAGAAAAATCCTTAAGAACAAAGCATCCCAAACATCCTCTGGCTGTTATAGCTAACACCATAAAAGGCCATGGAGTTTCCATGATGAAAGACAATCCGGCATGGCATCGCAAGTCTCCGAACAAAGAAGAATTTGAACTGATAATGAAAGAATTAAATTAAATAAATATCGTGAGAAAACAATTTGTAAAAACCGTAGAAGAAATATTGGGCAAAAACGAAAAAGTTGTTCTTCTTCTTGGAGATATAGGAGTTTTTGGATTTAGAGAATCTTTTAAACTTTACCCCACACGTGTATATAACATAGGAATCCTAGAGCAATCCACTATTAGCGTCGCCTCCGGTTTGAGCATGACTGGCCTTATTCCTATTATACACACTATTGCCCCGTTTATAACCGAAAGATGTTTTGAACAAATCAAAAATGATTTCGGCTATCAAAAACTGGGTGGAAATCTAGTCAGTGTTGGCGCATCATATGATTATGCCTCTTTAGGATGCACTCATCACTGCCCTGCTGATGTAAACATATTAATAAATATCCCCGGCATGGAAATAGTTGTGCCTGGAACGGCAGAAGAATTTGACACATTATTCAAAGAATCATACAACAATGGCAATATAACATATTTCAGATTGAGCGAGAGAAAAAATCAAACTGAAGTAAAGGTAAAATTTGGCAAAGCTAATGTTATAAAGAAAGGAAAACTGGCAACAGTTATAGCTGTCGGTCCGCTTTTGGATAAAGTTATTTCGGCTACTCTAAATCTAGATGTAACCGTAATATATCTAACAACACTGCGACCATTTGATACTGAAACAGTCAGGAAAAATATCGTTGGAAATAAAGTTTTAATATGTGAACCATATTATAGTGGCGCTATTACCTCCAATATAATTAATTCTTCAAAGAATCCTCTGAAAATAGACCTTCTAGGAATACCTCATGAATTTCTGACAAATTACGGTAAAATGGAAGAACACGATGAATATATTGGGTTTACAGAAAAAGAAATTGAAAAAAGAGTAAAAAAACTAATACGAAGTAACGAATGAAAACACGAATGGCTACGAATAATACGAAAAAAGAATAATACGTATTGATAATATGTAGTTTTTTTCGTATATTCGTTATTAATTCGTGTTTTAATTCGTTATTTCGTATATTATGGATAAATTAGCACAAATTATAATAGATGATGCAAAAAATTCCACAAAAGGAATAGATTTTCTTGAATTAAAAAACAAAACTGTTTTGATTACTGGTGCTTCTGGACTTGTCGGTACATATCTTTTAGCGGGACTCTCAAATGTGTCACAAAAAAATTATCCGAAGAAAATTTACGCTGTTTGCCAGAGTAACCCAGAAAAACATTGGCAAGAAATAACGGATAGTTTAAAAACAACTGTCATGCGAGGAGACTTATGCGACGATGCTTTTACAAATAAATTACCGGAAGCAGATATTATTATACATGCCAGTGGTTACGGCCAACCTGGAAAATTCATGGCTAACCCAATAAAAACTACCAAATTAAACACCACAGTCACCATAAAACTTTTGGAAAAACTGAAACCAAAAGGCAAATTTCTTTTCATAAGCTCAAGCGAAGTCTACAGCGGACTCTCAAATCCTCCCCATAGAGAAAACCAGATAGGCACAACAAATACAGACCATCCACGCTCATGCTACATAGAAAGCAAACGTTGTGGCGAAGCTATTGTTTTTTCCGCTAGAAACCAGGGAATTGATGCAAAATCAGCTCGCCTCTCGCTTGCCTATGGTCCAGGCACAAAAACTGATGACAAAAGAGCCATAAACGGATTCATCGGGCGGGCACTTACAGAGAGAAAAATAGAATTGATGGACGCTGGAGAGGCCTTGCGAACATATTGCTACATAACAGACGCAACCCAAATGATGTGGAATATTTTGCTCCACGGCAAGGAAAATATTTACAATGTCGGCGGAATTTCCAGAACTACAATAGCTAAACTGGCAAAACTCATAGGAAAAATAACAAAAGTGCCAGTCATTATTCCAAAATTGAAAAAACGAGCTCTAGCTTCAGCCCCAGAAGATGTCCGTTTAGATTTGCAAAAAGTTACAAAAGAATTCGGCAAAAAAGATTTTGTCTCTCTCAAAAACGGCCTTCGCAGAACTATCGAATGGCAGAAAGAATTGTATAAGCAGTTATGAACGTACTGATTTTTCATATAATAAAATACACTAAACTCTCACGGTCGTACAAAATTAATGTATGTCTATAAAATCAACATAAGTGTTTTAATAAGTTTAAACATTAGTAAATTAGTAAAATTAAATAAAATATGCTAGGATTTTTGAATGCAAAAAAATAGGAAAGAAAGATTTTTTATTACAGGCGGAATGGGCTACATTGGCTCGGTTTTTGGGAGGGAAGCACTGAAAAAGGGACATGATGTCTGCCTGTATGATTCTTTAATGTACGAGCAGAACCGAGTGCGAATGATGAAGGAAATCAGGGCGGTAGATACAAAAAAGACTGAATTGAAATTTATTGTCGGTGATACTAGAAATACAGAACTCCTTACAAAATCAATAGAAGAATTCAAACCTACATATGTACTGCATCTTGGAGAACTCTCCAGTGTTTATGCTTGCAACCATCACCCCGCGCTGACAGAAGACATAAACTATACAGCTTCAAAGAAAGTTATGGATATTTGCCAGAAATTAAATATTAAAGTTTTATACAACTCCTCTTCCAGTGTTTACGGTGTACAAAAAGATAATAAATTGATGACAGAAAAAGATCTTCTTCCAAAACCGACAGATTATTACTGCACCTTCAAACTGAAAATGGAAGAGTGTATAAAAAACAAAGTAAAGAAAAATCCAAACTTTAAAATAATCGTTTTCAGACCTGCAACTGTTTTTGGCCTTTCCCCGCGTCTTCGCATTGAACTTCTACCAAACCATTTTACATACATGGCTGTGGCTCACAATATGATACGTATATCAGAGCTCAATGCTTATCGAGCGGCTATGGATATTGATGAACTTGTCATGGGCTATTTCAAAGTTATAGAAAAAGGCAATTGGAAAGATTTGATTTATAACATTGGTCATCATAACTTGAGTAAAGGCCAGTTTGCAAAAGGAATACAAAATGTCTTAAAATGCGATGTCGGTCTGGCGCCAGACATGGGTAACCTCCGAAATCTCCAGATAGACTGCTCCAAATTCAATAAAGAATTTGATTTTAAACCAAATATCTCCTACGAGAAAAGCATTAAAAAGGTAGCCGACTGGATGCAAAAAAATTTGAAAAATTTACAAAGTTCAAACTTCGTGGAACTTCTAAACATGCCGTTGGATGAATGGCACAAAATCTGCCAGTCAAACGTAGCCATCACTCCTCGTAGATAAGAAAAAGGAGAGCGTTAATGCTGTTGAAACAAAATATGGTCGATATACTGAAAAAAATAGGACCGAAAGAGTTTGGGAACATGCTAGGAAGCAAGATTTCAAATTTTGTGGCAAAAAAAATCATAGAAGCAAAACTGGTTTATTCTCCCATAAACAGTAAAAAAAGAGACGAGGTCATTTTAAAAATAGTCTCTGTGCTTTTAGACGACTCTATCCCCTTCTCTGGGAAACATCGCTTTGACCAGTGGGAAAAAGGTTGGAAGGAAAATTTTGATCTCTACTCAAAAACCAAAGATGACAAAGGTCTTGTGCCAAAATATTATGGCAAATACGATATTGTCAGAATAAATGGGGACTTCGTTAAAGCAGTCTCGTCAAATTTTGAGGCAAATATGATAAGTATTATCGTCTACTTCGCAGTAGATAAATACTTAAAAAATGTTGAAAATATATTTGAATTCGGCTGTGGTCCTGGGCATAACCTTATAAAAATACGACAAATAAATCCAAAAGCCGACATATGGGGTTTGGACTGGGTAGCTTCATCACAAGAAACAGTAAAACAAATAGCTCTAAAACACGGGGATAAAAAAATGTTTGCAAAACAGTTTGATTATTTTAATCCTGACTTTAAATTTAAATTGTCTCCAAAATCCGGAATACTGACTATGGCCAGCTTAGAGCAGACGGATGATAATTACAAAAAATTCATTGATTATATATTAAAAAATAGACCTAAAATAGTGGTCAATATTGAGCCAATGGCGGAGACCTTAGACTCAACTCATCTACCGGATTATCTTTCCATAGAATATTTCAAAAAAAGAAAGTATTTGAATGGTTATGTCGATTATCTAAAAGAACTGGAAACAAAGGGAAGGGTGAAAATAATAAACACTCAAAGGACAAATTCTGGAAGCATGTTTGTAGACGGGCATTCATTAATTGTCTGGCGACCATTATAGAATAGTTCATAAAGAAATATAATGAAAAAAATTCTCATACAATTGTCTAGTCCTGTTTTTGCAAATAACGCTTTTTTTAATGACAAAGATGAGAATAACATGCTGGCTCCATGGCGCGAAGTAAAGAGCCGTCTGGCTAATTTAGGATACGATTTAGTCACAGCTGATGATAATCCTGTTAAAGACTGCTCAAGAATTATCTTTATGGACGCGGTTACACTAGGAGAAAGGCCTCCATTTGCCAAAAGATTGAAATGGCAACTTAAAAGACTGCTTGGACAAAAAGTTGATTCATTTTATCCAACGAGGCAATTATATAAAGAAGGAATAGAAGCCGGCATGAGAGATAGAATGCTTTTTATTATCTGGGAAGGTCGTTCTGTTTATGAGCAAAACTTTGTGGAATCATTATGGAAAAAATTTGACAAAATACTGACTTGGGACGATAACCTGGTGGACCATGACAAATTTTTTAAGTATTTTTTGCCAATTCCTCCAAGAGACAAGAGACCAGATAGCGTTCCTTTTTCCCAGAAAAAATTACTGGTTAATATGTCTATAAATAGATACTCTACTTATAAACATGAACTATATTCAATCAGAAGAAAATCTATTAATTACTTTGAATCTGGTTACCCAAATGATTTTGATTTATACGGCCTTAGATGGGATAAAGCGGTTACTAGGTTACAGAGACTTTTTCCATTCCTTGTAAAAAAACGTAAAACGTATAGGGGTATAGCCGAAGACAAACTTGGAACCTTTTCCCGTTACAAATTCTGCCTCTGTTATGAAAACAATGGAGATGCAAATGGTTATATAACTGAAAAAATTTTTGACGCTATGAATGCTGGAACAGTTCCGATATATCTAGGAGCTCCTAACATAGAGGAATATGTAGATAGAGACACATTTATAGACAGAAGACATTTCAAAAATGACGAAGAATTGGCAAGGTTTCTTACAAACATGAAAGAGGAAGGGTACAATAAATACATAGAGGCGGGCTTACGCTTCATTAAAAGTGAAAGGTATGATAAATTTCTACCTGGACACTTGGCTGATTCAGTAATTAAAGCTCTGAATATATAATAAAATGAGAAATATAAACCTTAGCTATGTAATCACTACATACAATAAACTGCCATATTTAAAAAATGTATTGTCTTTACTTATAGAAAATATTAAAGAAGACGAAGAAATAGTTGTGACGGACGGAGCTTCCACAGATGGAACTGCCGAGTATCTAAAAAAACTTTTTGATGAGGGAAAAATTCATCAGTATGTTTCTGAAAAAGATTATGGTGAAGCTCATGGCTGGAACAAAAGCTGGCTTATGGCTAAAGGAGCATTAATAAAAATTATTACAGATGATGATGCTTTTTATTATCCAGGAATACAAAAATGCAAAGAATTTATGCTCACTCACCCAGAAATAGACGCTATGGGAACAGAGGGATTATTTGCTAAAGTTGTCCATGAATCTGCATTTGTAAACTCGGGAATGTATAGTGGAGACCATCCCAGCAAGAGGTCAGATTATACGACAGAATACACGAAATGGAGAGACACCGGAAAACCTTTTGCTTTTTGTGATTTGGGTTGGATGCTACGAAGAAGTTCTATACCTGTATTTGGTTTATGTGACCCCACATATGTCAGTTTAGACGCAGAGTTTTCCATTAGACTAACTCATGGCAAGGCAAATCTGGCTTGGTATACAGGAAAAACATGGTCTAGAATATTAAATCCTAACAGTAACAGCGTTTTGTATTATAAAAAAATTTGGCAAGACTATGAAAAACTAAACCTCATATATCCCCATTCAAACCTAGAAGACGATCCGTCTCACAAAAAATGGTACAATTTTTTGCCAAAAAATATCAAAGTTCCACTAAAAAAACTACGCGATAAAATATTTATAAAAAAACCCGACTCTAGAAACAGCTACACCCCAACAGACGATGACTGGAAAGCTATATTTAAACTGCGAGTAGACGAGCTAACTCAAGTTTATAATAAAGAAGCGGGTGTATTCATCTACAAGAAGAACCAACTAAATACAAAATGAACAACATCGACAAAACTCTTTTTATAGGAACCAAGTTTTTTGGACACGACAGCGCTTTGTTTATAGTGGAACCAGATGAAAAAAATATTTTTGGCATGTCTACAGAAAGAATGACGAGGTATAAACACGACCCTCTCTCCCCCCAAGATGTACTGGAACGCTATATTGAATACAGAAAATTAGATACTAGTAAAGTCAAGCGTATATTTGTTGGATACTCATTTACGACAGACGATTATACTCTACCAGAAGACTTCTACTTTTTTAATAAACATTTTAGGTCTCATTTCAACGTTTCCTTCAAAAAAGATGTTGATCTAAAACTTGTAGAATTCAAGGGCTATTTTTTAATAAAAAAGATTTATAAACTATTGAGCTCAATCCATGGAATAAAACTGGCTCTGGGACTTTTTTATAACAAAATATTTGGACAAAAAAGAAAAACTATTAGACTGCATATTCATGACATGTTAGCTAAAAAGTTTCCTAAAGCTAAAATATCTATAGAATGTTATGACCATGAGACTTGCCATGCCATATCGTCTCATTATACATCACCATTCCAGGAGGAACTTCTATTTACATTTGACGGTTATGGAGATGGAAACTTCTCAAAAATATTTATTGCAAATAAAGAAAATGTCAGAGAAATTGCCACATCAAAATATGAGGAAATAAACATCGGAACAACTGATGAACCGGAAATGCTAATTGGGTCAGTCGGTGTTATATATTCGTATTTTACTGGTCTATTGGGTTTTATACAAACTGCTGATGAAGGCAAGGTGGAAGCATTGGCAGCGTATGGAACACCAATCCATAATCTGCTAAATGATATGGTATCATTATTCTCCATTAACAAAAATAATGGTCTAGAAATAGACCCAAAAAAAGCCGCTATTATACTAAAAAATGACCGTATAAAAAAGATTGTGTCAGAAAATAAAAAAGAAGATATTGCAGCCAGCGTTCAAAAATTTCTAGAAATCGTCACTAAAAAATACCTCTTGCATATAAAAAACATCGCCCCTTTTAAGGCGATGTCCTTATCTGGAGGAATTGCCGCAAATGTCATAAACAACCTGGGGATTTTTGAAGAAATAACAGAAAATATTCATGTTATCCCAGCGATGGCTGATGATGGTTCTGCTCAAGGCGCCGCTATTATAGCCCTTCTAGACAATGGCTACACATACAACAGTTTATATTGGATGAGAGACCTTATTATGCCCTATTATGGTACATCCTATACAACTGATGAAATTAAATCTTCCTTTGATTCGCATAAAAAGGAGATTTCTTATGAATTTTTAGGAGAAATTTGGCCAGAAAAAGTCGGTGAACTTATAGCTCAAGAAAAGATTGGGGCTATTTTCCATGGAAAAATGGAGTGGGGCCCTCGTGCTCTCGGTAATCGCAGTATTTTAGCAAGTCCATTGAAAATTGATTTTCGAGACAGAATAAACAAAGAGATAAAGCGCAGACCAGCATTTCAACCTTTTTGTCCTTCTATACTAGAAGAGGAACGAGAAAGACTGTTCGACAAGTCATACGAAAACAAACATATGACATGCGCTTTCCATATGAAAAAAGAATTCGCCGAGCAACTTCAAAGCGCAGTGCATATAGACGGCACTGCCAGAGCCCAATTTGTAGAAGAGAAAGATAATCCACAATATTATCGCATACTGAAAAAAGTTAAAGAATTGACAGGATTTGGTGTTATAATTAACACATCTTTCAATAAACACGGTAGAACTATCGTAGAATCCCCTAATGACGCGATAAGAGACTTCATAGATACAGATATGGATTATTTAGTGATAGAAGGATTCCTCGTCAACCGAAAGAAATAAAAGAATTATAATAAGACAATATGCTAATTAAAGATTATACGAAAAAAATTACGCCGAAATTTTTACATAAATCATTGACAAAAATTTACTTCTATTATATATTTTTAAAAGACTTTAGTGCTTTTAAAAAAGCCTCTCAAAGGAGCTCACGATTTAATCTGTTATGGAGAGATCGTTTTCCTAGAGCCTTTGATAAAACGCCTACAACAAACTTTGACACCCACTATATATATCATCCTGCTTGGGCAGTTAGAATTGTCAAGAAAATAAATCCGGAAGTCCACGTGGATATTTCATCTACTTTATCTTTTTCTGGAATGTTATCGGCCTTTATTCCTGTAAAATTTTATGATTATAGGCCGGTAAATCTAAGACTTCCAAATCTGACTACGGAGAAAGCTGACTTGCAGAATCTTCCATTCAAAGACTCCAGTATTAAATCACTTTCATGTATGCACGCTGTCGAACATATAGGCCTAGGAAGATACGGAGACCAAATAAATCCAGATGGGGATCTGAAAGCCATTTCTGAACTAAAAAGAGTTCTGGCTCATGGGGGAAATCTTTTATTTGTAGTCCCAATCGGTAAACCGAAAATCATGTTTAATGCACACAAAATATATTCGTACGAGCAAATAATAAGTTACTTTTCTGATTTGAATCTGAAGGAATTTTCTCTTATTTTAGATGGCGCGCAAAACGCTGGTATAATATACAACGCAACTAAAGAATTAAGTGATAACCAAAAATATGGTTGTGGTTGTTTTTGGTTTGTAAAAAAATAAAACATGACCCTGTAGTGAAATTTTAGCTCGATTATGTTCTACACTTATGTTTTAAAAAGTAATAGTGGTGAGTTGTACATAGGATATACTCATGACCTAAAGCGTAGATTTGTAGAACATAATCAAGGGTTAAATCTTTCGACTAAAAAATACAAACCATGGGTAATTATTTATTACGAATGTTGTCTTAACCAAAGTGATGCTAAGCGAAGAGAAAGATATCTTAAAACCACACAAGGTGGTAGATTATTGAAGAGACGATTAAAAGATTATTTTTATAAAGAAAGGTCGAAAGATTTAACAAGCTAAAATTCTACTACCGGGATGATAATCATTAAATTGATGGGTGGACTTGGTAATCAAATGTTTCAATATGCATTGGGACGCAATTTGTCTTTGATACACAACACTCCTTTTAAAGTAGACTATTCGTATTTAAAAGTACCGAACCAAAGCCAGAGGACTTTGAGAGTGGGCAACTATAGAACAATATTAGAAGAAGTTACGGATAAAGAAATTGCTTCTTATACATCTACTTTTCAAAAGATTCTAGATAAAATACGCTCAAATAAAAAAATGATTGTAGAAAAATCAAATATTTTTGACCCGAACATTTTACTCCAAAATGACGGATATTTTTATGGATATTGGAATGACGAGAAATACTTCGAAGCAAACGAGAAAATAATAAGGGATGATTTTAAGCTTAAAGCACCTTTTGGAAAAAGTGCAGAAGCGATTTTAGAAAGAATAAATGTTCTATCAAATTCAACTAGTATACATATTCGTCGTGGAGACTATGTTTCTATCAAAAAAATTGCTGATACGCATGGAACTCTTCCATTCTCATATTATGAAAATGCTATAGATAAAATTAAAGACAAATTTCCCGATGTTACATTCTTCGTTTTTTCTGATGATATTGAATGGGCAAAGAAAAATTTTCCAAGAAAATATTCAATTATTTTTGTCTCAAATCCTCTTATACCAGATTACGAAGAACTCATGCTAATGAGTCTCTGCAAACACAACATCACTGCAAATAGCACATTTAGTTGGTGGGCAGCATGGTTAAATGCAAATCCAAATAAGATTGTTGTTGCGCCAAAAAAATGGTTTGTTGATGAAACCAAATATAATGATGATTTAATCCCGGAAAATTGGATAAAACTATAATATGAATATTGAAAAACCTATAGTGACAGTGGTCATGGCAGTTTACAACAATGAGAAATACATCCAAACAGCAATTGATAGTATTTTGGGTCAAACTCTAAAGAATCTTGAGCTGATTATTATCTATGATTTATCAAGTGACAGAACAAAGGAAATTGTCAGTGGATATAATGATTCTCGTATTATATTTATAGAAAATAAGGAAAGACTTGGTCCTGTGTCCTCGCGTAACATTGGACTAAAGCGAGCTAGAGGAATTTATATAGCTATTATGGATGGAGATGATATCAGTCTTCCAAAGAGACTGCAAAATCAAGTGGGGTATATGGAAAGAAATAAAGACATAGCAATTTCTGGAACTTGGTCAAAAACATTTGGAGCAAAACATAACTATATTACTAGACACCACACAGACCCAGACCAGATTAAAGCTAACCTGCTTTTCCGAACTTCTCTTACTCATTCTTCTATTATTATGAGAAGAGAATTTATGAACAAGCATAATATTACATATACTGAAAACCAAATTCCTCCTTTTCCTGAAGACCTAGATCTCTACTCTAGGGTATCTCGTATCGGAAAACTTGGTAATATAAATAAGGTCTTACTGCTCTATAGAAAACACCAAGAGCAATCTTCCAAAGAAAATGTGGGCATTCAAATAGAGCACGCAAGGCGAATTTTGGCTTATCAATTAAATAATCTTGGTATTATCCCAACTGAAAAAGATATAGACACACTTATTTCTTTCAAAAGATATCTTTTTTTGGACGATTCCAACTTTTTTGGTGAACTTGAATTGTTATTTGATAAAATTATAAATGCCAATAAAAAAAGCAATACCTACAAAGAAAAAGCTTTAAAAAAAGTATGTGGTGAAGTTTGGCTTGAGACAGCTATTGCATATTCCATAAATAACGAAAATGCATGGAAAACATTTTGCAATGGTGCTCCTGGGCGGTGGATCAAACTTTCACCGCGAAATGTGGCTAAAATTTTAAAGCTTCTGTTTAAAACTATTGTACTTATATTTAAAAATAATATCTAACCGAAAAGCTTGGGATTCTTTTGTAAATAAGCCACTGTCTTTCGTATACCATCCTTAATACTAAACTGGGGCTTCCAACCCAAATGTCGCAGTTTTTTGTTATCCAGATGGACAAAGTTGTTATCCCCCTTCCAACCACGATTACCTCCTTTGTACTTTTTCTTGATGATAATATCGGCAGAACTCAAAATTGTATCTACTATTTCATCTATAGTCAAAACGCCATCATGACCAATGTTGAAAATATTTACTTCTCCCTTTTTAACTTTGTCTATAACCATAAAGATGCCTCGTATGGCATCTCCGATATATACTGAAGACTTCTTTGGTGTTCCGTCAGAAAAAAGCGGGAGAACTGTTGCGCCATTCTTTATTTTCTTGAGCACATCAAAAATTATTCCGTGAGTATATCTTTCACCTATAAATGAAGCGAATCGGAAAATGTAGGCATTCCAACCATAGTAGCTGGCATAGGAGCGTATATAGCCCTCCGCAGCTGCCTTTGTGGCTCCATATAACGACGTAGGTTCAAATGGATAGGATTCAGGGGTCGGATGTACCTTAGCGTCTCCGTATACTGATGATGTAGAGGCAAATGCTATGTTTTTAACATTATTCTTTTTCATTGCCTCTAAGACTGACTGGGTAGCTTCAAGATTCTGCATATGGTCAACGTCATGATTGAGAAAACCTGCTTTAGTATCAGCATGAGCTGCAAAATGAAAAACAAAATCTACTCCACTCATGGCTTTAGATAATTTTCTAGTATTAAGCACATCTCCCTTAACTAAACTAAATTTTTTATTTTTTAAGTTATGTTCAATAAAAAGCTTCTTACCCGTTGAAAAGTTATCATAGACAATAACCGAGTGGCCACGTTTTAAGACATAGTCAGCTATATGAGAACCTATGAACCCTGCCCCACCAGTGACTAAATATTTCATAATTTTTTATATGATTGCTTAATAATTTCTAAAACATATTTTGCTTCTCTCAAAGACTTGTTGCTAACATCGTGTTTACGTATTTTTTGAAAAAAGATGTTGCACTCTCTTTTCCATGATAAATCCTCGTCAGGGAAATTATGCTCGGTTATTTTTGGTGGTCCCATTTTTTTACTCATTTTATACAATGTTAGTTTTTCTGCACCGTAACTTCTACCTAGCCCATCTATTTGAATTTTTGCTGTCCGGAGCATTATTTCAAAAGAAAAGAGATTTTTCCACTCAAGGCAAGTTGCTGATAAATTTGCGGCCACATTCCCACCCTTTAAAAGCAAGAAGGATGTATCCTCAAGTTTTGTTTTCCAAAAAAGAGTTCCGACGAAACTGCCATGATACTTCAATTCTCCAGAGAAATAATTCACCAAATCAATAAGATGAGACCCTTGATCCAAGAGTTCGCCTCCACCTGCTATATCTTTATCAAATCTCCATTCTTTTTCGTATCCTAATCTTCCTCCATGGCCGTACTTGGCTCGAATGAACAAAACTTCACCGAATTTTTTTGAATCAACAATTTCTTTTGCCTTAAGTATTGCCGGATGATACCTGTGATTATAGCCGAACATTACCACCACTTTTTTATGTCCATAAGCTTTAATGATTTCTTCCAAATCCTTGGTACTCCTCCCTCCAGGTTTTTCTACTAATACATGTTTGCCATGCAAGATAGCTGACGCAGCAATTTTAGATAAATATTTATTAGGTGTTGATATAATTAATGCTTCTATATGGAAATCATTTACTACTTTTTTCCAATCTGTCTCACTCGGACAGTTAAATTCACGGGCAAACCTTTGCGCCTTTTTTTTATCTGTATCGCAAATAGTAGCTAAGTGTGCACCCTTTGGCAGAAATAAGGCCCTTTTCCTTCCTATTAAACCTGCTCCAATGATTGCAACATTTATTTTTTTCATATTACTATATTCCCATTCCAATGTATGTGAAACCATTCTTTCTGTATAGATCGGCCGGAAGAAAGTTTTTTGTGTCAACAATAACAGCCTTATTCATGAGAGGCGCAATGGTCTGTGGGTTAATTTCCTTAAACTCATCCCAATCAGTCATTAACACCACCATATCAAGTTTACGGAAAAAATTCGGAAGCTTTGTACAGACTTCAATGAAGGGGCTACTTGCAATAGGCTTTTTTATTGCTGGATCAAAAGCCTTAATGATACAACCTTTAGCTTTCAGTAGCACTGCCAACTCTAGCGACATTGACCTTCTCAAAGTATCAGTTTTAGGTTTATAGGTCAATCCAAGAATTCCTATGGTTTTACCCCTAAGTGAGAAATTAGGAATCATTATTTTTTTAAGAAGCATGGGCAATCTGCCTTTGTTGACAGCATATACTGCATCAAGTAACTTTGATGCAGTATTGGTCTCTTTGGCTATTTTCCGAAGAGATTGAACGTCCCTACCTAAAGTCCCACCACCAAACCCTAGTCCTGGGTTTAGTGGAGCGTGTGGACTGACTCGTTTATCTGATTTCAGAGCTTTTACCACGTCCGTCATGTCCGCCCCTACTTTTTCTGAAATATCAGACAGTTCGCTACTCCAGGAAATGCAGAGGGCGAGGTAGCTATTCAAGGCATGTTTAACCATTTCTGCACTTTCCAAGCCCATAGTTATAATTGGGCAATTAAACGAAAAATTGCGTTCAAATTGCTTTAATTCTTCACTATTATCTGACCCCAAAATGATGCGGTCCGGTTCTAAAAAAGATGAGAAAGCTTGACCGAGTTTTAGGTTCTCAGGAAAATAGACTACTTTTGGATTCTTCCATCCTTTTTTCTTTAAAACATTAATCAAAGTTCTTGATGTCCCAACCGGAATCTGGCTTGATATGACAATAACGGTTCGAGATGATACGTTTGCGGCGACAATTTTAAATAGTTTCTTAATTATACTCATATCAGAGGTATCTTTGTTATCAACCTCCACATCATAAGTGATGAAAATATAATCCTTATCTCTCAAAATCTTTTCTTCCGTAGAAAAGATTAAATTTTTGTTTATATGTTTTTTCAATAGTTCGTCAAGATCAGGCTCAAAAATTGGTGTAATCCCTTTATTAAGATTTTTTATTAAATTTTTATCAATATCAAAACCAAAAACATTAAACCCTAGTTTGGCTAAAGATGTTGCATAAACACAGCCCAAGTGCCAAAGACCAACAACAGCGACATTTTTATTTTTCATAAAAAAAATCGTTATCTATTCTCCGTAATTTAAACAAGTCATTCTTCTTTAACTTTTTCAAGATATCAGTCCTATCCCATTTAGCGCTTAACAATCTTCCACTTATATGATCTGCCTCGGGTGAGCATAGAAAAGCTACCAAACTAGTAATTTGCTCTGTGGAACTTTCCCCTTCTTTCTTTTGTTTCAAAGCGTCATTGTACATTTGGAGTCCAGCTTTCTTTTGTCCTTGGGCGATCAAATAATCCGTGATGCCCGTATTGACCGAACCGGGCGAGATACAGTTCACTTGTATGCCTAATACCCCAATCTCTGTGGCTAGGGTCTCCGTAAAACCAGAGACAGCAATCTTTGATGTATAGTAAGCTGAAAAGTTAGGTAATGCTTTTTTCCCACCTATACCTCCTCCAGCCAAATTGACAATCTTGCCCTTTTTTTGTTTTTTCATAATAGGCAACACAAATCGTGTGCAATATACGGTCCCAAAGACATTTGTTTCTATTGTTTTTGTCCACTTTTTCAAGTCCGCCCTGGTAAACTCCCCAATTTCACCATAAATCCCAGCATTGTTGATTAATATATCAATGGTCCCAAATTTTTTTAGAGCAAAATTTATCAGCCAACGACAATCAGAAATTTTAGAAACGTCAGCCGTAATACCAAAAAATCTTTTGCCGGTTGGATCTATTTCTCTAGAAATTGCATCGACATCTTCCTTTTTCCGCGCACAGATAAGTACTGTAGCCCCACGTTCAAAAAAATTCGTAGCGATTGCCTTACCAATGCCTTTTGACCCTCCAGTAACTATGACATATTTACCGCTAAAATCATTCATATTAGAGTTGTTTTTTTAGCGCTTGCCATGATGCATCAAAATCTGCATTGGTTTCAATTGTTCGCTGACTATAGAGCATTGCTTGGAGTACAGCAGGTTGAATTGTTACAATATTTGCACCAGCAGCAAAGGCCTGGCCAATCTGTGATACATTGCGAATACTGCCAACAATCAACTTTGGAATATCATATCCACCACTTTTTAGAAAATTTATAAGCCCCTCTGTAATTTTTGCTGGATGAGAATTTACATCAGTTAGCTGTCCAAGGATTGGATGATTTTTCTGAAACTCATTACTAGTTCTATATTTCTCTTGATCCTCAATACTGCGAGCCCAAAATAAACTAACGAATGACGGTGTTGGGTGATTTCTGATTGCTAGTGATGCGATTACTAGTTGTTCAAAGTTCATCATTGCAGTAACGTTCACAGGAATCTTTAAGTCGCCAAGTTTTTTTATAACATTTAAACACTTTATGTCCGAGGGAATCATTGGGACCTTAACAATAATATTCCTGGCAATTTGTCTGTATTTTTTTGCTTCGCTGACCATTTGTTCAATACTGGCAGTACTATCCGTAAGCTCAATGGAAACCGGTTTGTCATTCATTATCTTACAAATCTTTTTGATTGTCGGGATTACTTGTTTCAAAGTCAATCCATCTTTTAGCATAATGCTTTGATTTGTGGTAACGCCATCAATAATCCCCGTAGCGTTCCATTTTTCAATTTCTTTTACACTGGATGAGTCAAGAAAAATACTGCGGTTATAATCAATTTTTTTCATATTATTACTTTTCCTTTTTTAGATTATAAGTGATATAATATACTCTTAATTAGCAATTTGCAATATGAAAAATAGGGCTTTATTCATAGATAGAGATGGCGTAATCAACCATATGATATTGCAAAAGAATGGCAACTTTGATTCCCCGCAAAATCCCGCCCAAATCATGCTTGTGGATGGCGTTGTTGATGTAATTTTACTAATGAATAATCTAAATATTCCTGTTATAGAAGTATCCAACCAACCCGGAGTTGCCCTTGGAAAAATGAATTGGCAACTTCTAGAGAATATAGAAAACAAGATTCATTCTTTACTTAATGAACGAGGAGTACATATACATAAATCTTATCGATGCTTCCACCATCCAGAATCTGGTATAAGTGACCTTAAGATGATTTGTCAGTGTCGAAAACCGAATCCCGGACTTTTGCTACAGGCAACCTCTGAATACAAACTAGACCTTGAACAATGTATCATTTTGGGAGATAATGCTACTGATATGGAAGCTGGCAGAAAAGTCGGGTGCAGGACCATACTCTTTTTTCATACAAACGACCTGCCACACAAGATAAAGACTAAAGAAACATATCCCGCTGAATTCAGAGTTCGCTCACATGCCGAAGTTATTCCTATATTAAAAAAATTATTTTTATGAAAGCTATAATTGTTGCAGGTGGTACAGGAGGACGACTGCGACCGCTGACTGATAACATTCCGAAGCCGATGATTGAAATTTCTGGTAAACCCATTCTGGAGCATATCATCAATTTTTTAGGCAAAAATGGTGTTAAAGATATTATTCTTGCCTTATGTCATTTACCCGAGCCAATCATGAATTATTTCAAAGATGGCAAAGATTTTGGTGTAAATATCACCTATGTTTTTGAGGACCCAAAAGTACCTATGGGCACTGCAGGGGCAATCTTCTCCGCCCGCAAGCACATATCTGATACATTTATTGTGGAATACGCAGACACATTAAGAGAACTTGATGTTGAAGAAATGATAAAGTTTCATAAAGCATCTGGAAGCTTTGCCACTATTAATGCATATCAACATCGTGGCATTAATCATAAAAGTACTTTGCATTTTACCGAAGATAATATACTTACTAAATTTGAAGAACGTCAAACCTCACAAAACCTAGAGAAAGGTTTTGCTTGGTCAAACGCTGCCTTTTATATATTCAATCCAGAAATATTTGAATATATCAACGAAAATACAAAATCAGATTTTTCACATGATATTTTCCCAAAATTATTATCACTGAACAAAAAGATTTCTGTATTTCCCACTACAAGTTATTTAATGGATATCGGAACGATAGAAAGTTTAGAGAAAGCTAGAGAGGATATGGCTAAAAAGTCTGCCTAACTTCGTAATTTCGGATGTGTGACAATTGAGTGCCAGATGACAGCTTGAAAACTTTCCGAAAGTGGTGTAATCAGTTCAGGTTCCGAAATGGGAAGATGAATTGATACTTTTGCCACTTTTTTGGTATAACCTCCATCACGACTTACAATACCAAGAATTGGACTACCCACTTTTTTTGCAAATTCCAAAGCTTTAACAATATTAACGCTTATGTTTTTTTCTATATTTCCGCCACCAACAGAAAAGACCATAACCACATCATTTGAACTTAGTTGGCTAACCTCTAACCACTTATTAAAGACAGTATCAAAGCCATCATCATTCGCGCGGGCTGTCAATTCAGAGACATTATCCGTAGGGGCATAAGCTTCTATCTTGCAAATTTTGCGAAAATCATTTACTGCGTGAGAGCAGTTTCCGGCAGACCCGCCAACACCGAGTAAGAAAAGTCTGCCGCCTTTTTTCTTGAGATTGACTAGGACTTTTATAGTTGCCTCAATTTCTTGTCGATTAATTTGACCTATGAGCTTGACTGCAGCATCTAGGTACATCCCAATATAATTTGTCATTTTTGTTTGCATAATGTTAAAAATTCAGTACAACTTTACTACCTTCCATATCAAATCGCACCTTCGTCTCTTCCAAACCTATTTCTTTCATCCTTTTTCTAAAAGCCGACTTATTATCTTTAACATAAAAGACAAACCAACCTCCGCCTCCTGCACCCATTATCTTTCCTCCAGAAGCTCCACTCTTCATGGCTTCAGCATACCATCTGTCTATCTGGGAATTAGAAACATGCTTTGATAATGTTTTCTTTATCTGCCAATGTTTGTCAAGGGTAACGCCAAAACTATCTACATCACCCTTCAAAAGATATTCTTTAGCTTTTTGACCTAATTTTTTTATATCATCCAGAGCTTTAATATGCCTTGCTGTAGCATGCTCTTTCTGGTCCGCAAGTGCTAAACTGGTATCCCTTAATATACCCGTTCTAAAAAACAAAAGGTTTGATTCCAATTCTAGAATTGTATGTAAAGATAAATGCAAAGGATAAACTGTAACCTTCCCTGTCGTATCCCTTTCAAAATATTTAAAACCTCCAAGAGCAACGATGTATTGGTCTTGCGGACCAATAAAATCACGACCTATCTTAAAACGCTCAATAGAAAAAGCTTTCTTTGCCAAATCAAGCTGTGAAATAGATTCTCTCTTTAAGCAATATAAAGCATTCAATAGTCCAACCTCTAGAGCTGCTGAACCACCTAAACCAGACCTTCCTGACACTTCCGAGTTAATATTGAGACTTACTCCGCTTAGTATTCCCGTGTGTTCAAGACAGGCTTTAACATATGGGTTTGGAATATCTTTGTATGAATGGCCTTGCGTGGCTTCCTGGCCATATGAGTAACTTATAAAGTTCGGATTCTCGCCCATAGTCAGTGTCACAACTAAATAGCGATTAATGGAAACACTGACCCAAGCTCCACCGTGAAGATTACTGTACCAATCAACATCTGTTCCCCCACCAGAGAGTGTAATGCGCATAGGTGTTTGAGTAACTATGACCGCCCTATCGCGAGAATTATGAGCATAGTAGTTTTCCTTGGGATTTTTACCCATCTTTTTCTGAATTTTTGACATAAGGGAATTATAACTATGATAGCGACGAATGCAAGTAAATATTATATAATTGCTTTTGTTCCAAAAAAATGTTTTAATGAAATAATACAAAAAATGATTGGCAAAATACTAAAAAATGTAGTCCACCAACTATTGATTAAGTGCATAATTATAAAAAATAAGTTTGGAGATAAACTCTCTGACTGGATGTTGCCAGAGGGAACAGAAGAAGAAAAATTTAGAATTAGTATTCTAAGAAATGACATAAACTCTCTCCCCAAACTTCAAGAAAAAGATTCTATTGTCTCCGAACAAGAATGGGATAGACATAGAATGACTCTGCGAGATCATATTATGAGACTGGATCCGCGTAATTTTTTGCGCTGGCCAGTGGTTATTTCCACAATGTTTTTTTCTGGAAAAATTGTAGAACTGGAATACTTAAAAAGTCTTCCAGATTGGGCAGAATACGATAAAGCTATTACCGAATCTACTATAGGTAAACCAAAAAACTTCCCTGATTTTAAGAGATCAAGCGGTAATCTCATCCACCATGCATACAGTATCGCTCTTTTTTCTGAAACATTCTCTCTTAAAATAAAGTCTTGTCATAATATTTTTGAATTTGGCGGTGGGTATGGTAGTCTAGTTCGTTTTATGTATCAATTTGGATTTACAGGGAAATATATCATTTTTGATCTTCCAGAATTTTCTTTCCTTCAGAAATACTATCTTTCTGGAATCCCGAGACTTGGTATTGACTTCAACAAAAATACAGAAAGAACGGAGAAAGTAGTCTCACTGACAACAACCATTGAACAAAGCGTGAACTCCGTCGGAAATAAGCCATTAGACATTTTTATAGCCCTTTGGTCACTTAGTGAATGTCCTATTGCCCTTAGGGAAGAAATTTTCAAATTACTACCATTGCCAAAATATTTCCTAATTGCTTACCAAGAAAAATTCAACAATATTGACAATGTTGATTATTTCAAAAAATTGGCCATTCTACGTCCAGAGTACAGATGGATTGACTTTCCTATTTTACATCTGCCGGGCAATCGTTATTTTTTTGGCAAAAAAATAGAAGGGTAGTCCTTTTTTACCTGCTCTAGGGCAGTAAAAGTTCCTATATCAACAAGATAACCTGACAAATGATAGCCGTACATTTTAATTCCTTTTTCCAAAAGAGAAGGAAAAATATCCTTGCCAAAATCATAATCTCTATCTTCCGGTATATAGGAAAAGATTTCTGGTTCAAATATATATATACCGGCATTGACAAGGTTTGTAGTAACTTCTTCTGGTTTGGGTTTTTCTTTAAACCAGAGTATGCACTCTCTTTCATCTAATCCGACTATTCCCTTCCCGGTTAGATCTTCAAAACGCTTAAGGGCTATAGAAACAATACCCTTTTTTGTATCGTGAAATTTTTCAAAATCTTTTAAATCTAAAGAAAAAAAGTTATCACCGTAGATGACAAGACATTTTTCATTCCCGACAAAATCTTTAAAATTTTTGAATCCTCCAGCTGTTCCAGATAATGTTTTTTCTATTGAATAGCGAATTTTTGCTCCAAACCTTGAACCATCGCCGAAAAAGTCGGTAATAACATCCGGTAAATAAAAAAGGTTGATACCGATGTCACGAATTCCATTTTCAACTAACCATTCTATGTGATGTTGTAAAAGAGGTTTCCCACCGATTTCCACCATTACTTTTGGTATGGTGTCGGTAATTGGGCGTAATCGTGTACCTAAACCTGCGCAAAGAATTACTGCTTTCATCCCGTTAGTAGAAAATAGCATCGCTCTCCGAGCAGAATGTTATTTTAAGATTATATGTTGTTAATTTAGACTTTATCATACTTATCATTTTATGGATTTATCCAATGCTATTTTCACTACGGGATGTACCCTGTAGTGAGCTTTGCTCTACTACCGGGGTCATTTTAGTGATTTTTTGTAATATTCTATTGTTTTGACTAATCCATCATGCAGATTAGTTTTTGGTTTCCATCCAACAGATTTGTAAATCATGGATATATCCGCCACCAGTTTCATTGGGTCCCCCGGTCTTTCTCCTTGGTCTATTATTTCCAGTTTTTTTCCTGTGATTTTAACAATTTCTTCTAGCACATCTCGCATAATAACCCCAGAACCTGAACCTATATTGAAAATGTTGCAACCCGGAAGATCCATTACTGCAATATGAGCCTCTGCGATATCTTTTACAAAGACATAATCTCGAAATTGTTTCCCGCCCCAGTACAATTTTACCGACTTACCTGCAAGGGCTCCTTTAATCCACAGAGGAACTGCGCGAGTAGGGGGTTTTTGCTCATCGTGTGGACCATAAGCGTTAAAATAACGCAAAGACACACTCTCTATTCCAAAGCTATGATAATAAGCATTGAGTATTGACTCAAATGCTAATTTGCTTGCTCCGTACGGTTGCATCGGTTTTTTAATTTGGTCTTCTTTTACAGGAATCTCTTTTGGTTCACCATATACAGAAGCAGATGAGGAAAAAATGATTTTTTTCACGCCTGCATTACGCATACTTTCAAGCAGTTTGACTCCATTTATCACATTGTTTTCAATATACGAAAGAGGATTATCAAAAGAAAATTTAATAATACTGAATGCGGCGAAATGCATAACCACATCTACCCCCTCCAAAGCTTTTTCAAGTATTTTTTCATCAACTATAGAAGCTTTATAAAACTTAGCTCTTTTGTCTACAAATTTTTCATATCCAAAAGATAGGTCATCAATAACCTTGACTGAATGTCCATAATCGCAAAGAAGTTTTACTGTATTTGAGCCAATAAAACCAGCTCCGCCTGTAACTAAGATTTTCTTTTTAGCCGACATAGGAACACTTTAGCATAACCTTGATAAAAATGTCTAAAACTGTATTATAGTGAAATAATGAACAAAGAGTCACCTTTTGTTAGTGTCATTCTGCCTATTTATAATAGTGAGGAGTATCTCAAAGACTCCATCGGAAGTATCCTGAATCAAACATATAAAAATATTGAGTTGTTACTCCTAATTTCCGCCAGAACTAACAGGGAGAGCTTAGATGTAATAAATTCTTTTACTGATGCTCGAATACGACGAATATACCGCACACCAGAAGAAAACCTGCCAATAGCTCTAAACAGAGGGATTAGAGAGTCTAAAGGCAAATACATCGCTAGAATGGATGCTGATGATATCAGTATGAGCAATCGTTTGGAAGAGCAAGTCAATTTTATGGAGAGGCATCAAGATGTGGGGGTAGTTGGCTCTTGGGTCAAAACAATTGGCACTGGCAAAAGTTTTATAAATAAAGCTTTGACAAATCCAGAAGACATTCGGGTCAATCTTCTTTTTTACACTTCCATGGTGCATCCATCCACTATGTTTCGCAGGAGTCTCTTAGAAAAATTTAACCTAGAGTACGACGGAACATTTGATGAAGTAGAAGATTATGACATGTGGGTACGATGTTCAGTTTGTTTTCCAATAACCAATATAAACAAAGTGCTACTTTTATATCGTATACACAAAAACAGTAAGTTCCAAACTCATAGAAAAGAAGTAAGAGATGTAACCTACAAAATCAGATTGAAATTACTGCAAAAGCTGGGTCTTAATCCGAGTGGAGAAGAGATGATAACTCACAATTCTCTCGATCCGATGGAAGGAGAAAATGTTGATGTCTTTTTAAAAAAAGAAGGAGAGTGGCTGACTAAAATCATAAAGGCCAATGTAAGAACAAATGTATATGCCAAAGAATCACTTTCCAAAATAATTTATAATCGCTGGTACGCAATATGTGGAGCTAATACAAAAGAAGGATTAGTTGTATGGAAGAAATTCATACAGTCTCCATTCTTTCATATAAACAAACCTGGACATATATGGGACTGTATAAAAATGTTTATTAAATGTGTTATAATTTTACAAACTTAACTATGTTTTCGGCTCTTTTGTCCCATGTGCATCCAAGAACTTTTAGAAAAGCCTTATCGGCTAATTTTCTGCCAGCTTCTGGATTTTCATATAAATATGTGATTTTATTGGCTAAATCCTTCGGATTATCTGGTATTGAGGAAATAGCGCAATCAAAAAGCATCTCATCTATAATCGGCAGATTTGAATAGACTATAGGTTTCTTGCTAAACATATATTCATAGACTTTCATCGGAAAACCGTACTCTCTGAAATGTGGCTTATCTGGATATGGAATAACAAGCATATCCATGGCTTGCTCAAAAGCCGGTACTTCATGCGCTTTTACTGCCTTAAGAAAAATTGCCCTATCAGAAACACCTAGACTAGCCGCTATGGTTTGGTTTGCTTCTATCTCTTTATCGTCCATCGCCCCAACGAAAATCATTTTTATATTTTTATCCGATATATAAGTCAAAGCTGCAGTCATAGTGCCCACTCCTTTCTCCATACCCATAGTTTTATAAAAACCGACATAGCCAACCAATGTTCCATCTAGAGGAAATCCTAAACGTTTGCGCAAATCCTTTATTGTCTCGGAGGTATGTTTAAACATTTCCACATCTACCCCTCCATATGAAACCAAAACTTTATGGCTGTTAATACCAGATGCACGAACGATTGAGTCTTTTATTTTTTTTGTGGTTGAAACCAAATAGTCGCTATTTTTAGCAATAAAATTATCTCGCCAATCCTCAAACAACTGATGCCAATCAGAAAAAACTTTGTAACGAAATCTTAAGACTTTTCGCCAGAAAATAAGTGTGACGGAGAGATATGGGTCATTTGAAAATAAAACGGTCTCTTTTGTATTGTATTTCTTGGCCAGAATAAAATAAGGCAGATAGAAAAAATAAAAAACTGACCGTAAAGAAGCCCATGAGTTTATGGAAATTACATTGGTATTTCCAAAGTTATCTCCCAGAGGTCCGGCTATAACAAATGTAAAGTCGCCTGCCAAAACTCGGTTAAAAGCCGTAGCCATAGATTTCATATATATATAGACAGGTCTGGCTGACGGATATTTATATGATGTTAAAAATATAAATCTCATAATACGAAATAACGAATAAAAACACGAATAGCTACAAATAATATCACAGAAAGTCCCTTTTCGTAGCTATTCGTGGACTCATTCGTTACTTCGTATTATATTATACAAAAAAGGGACTTTATGGTAAGGTAAAATACACATGACCAAGAAAAAACAAAAAAAGAATGGTGTCAGAAAGATTGATGTAAAAAAGGATAGGTTTCTGGTGACTGGTGGAACAGGTTCTTTGGGAAGACATATTATAAAGAAACTTCTAAACCTTGGAGCAAAAAATATTATATCTATTAGTAGAAATGAGGACTTAATAAAACAAGCTGAACTGGAAATTAATTCCCCTTATGTCAAATTCAAAATAGGAAATATTTCGGATGAAGAGATGATAAAAAACCTTATGGAAAGGGTGGATGTTGTCTTTCACACCGCCGCCATAAAGCACGTTTCTTTGGCTGAACAGAATCCGCGAGAAGCATACCGCGCAAATATATCTGGTCTACTTAACATATTGAACGCAAGTTCTTCTCTAAAACGCTTCGTTCACACCTCCTCTGATAAAGCCATTGGTGTTATGAATTGCTACGGAGCAACGAAACTTTTGGGAGAATACTTGGTTCGAGAAAGTAATGAATTGTATAATGACGACTCATATCTAGTTATTCGTTGTCCAAACTTTTTGGGTTCTCGCGGTTCTGTTCTGGATATGTGGAAAAAACAATTGGCAAATGCTAATAAAATAAAAATAAGCGACCCGGATATGACCAGATATTTTATCACCCTTCCGAATGCAACCGAATTTATAGTAGATATGGGTCTTACAGATAAACCAGATGCCAAAAAAATATATTATCCTTTAAAATATACAAAAAAATTCAGACTGGAAGACTTAGCTAAGGCATTCTTAAAAGTCCACGGCAATAAAACTTCATCAATTCAAATCACTGGCGCCACACCCGGAGAAAAGAAACACGAGGATTATATCTCTGACGTGTCCTTAACTCCAATAAGCGAGCTGGTCTCCATGATAGACCAATTGGTATAAATCCTTGTATAAAATGTCAAAAAATGTATCATATGTTCAGAAGTTCTTAGAAATATAGAAGGGAGTTTGTATGAGAGTTTGTCTGAATGTTCCACCTTCTTTGATACTTTCTGATGAGAGATTGATGATGCATCTCGGCATCCTAAAAGTCGGAAGTGTATTGAAAGAAAAAGGAATTCCCGTGGATCATTTAGATCTCTCGGGAGTAAAAAACTACACAGCTGTGATAAAAACCTATATCGCCGATAATGATACACTCATTTTCGGCATTACCGCAACCAGTCCGCAAATCCCCGCTTCTGTTGCGCTGGTCAAAGCAATTAAGGAAAAGAGACCGGAGGCCAAGGTTATCTTGGGTGGATCTCACGTCACCTTAGTCAATGCCGCCTTTCGCAAAGAAGTTGCCAAAGGAATTTCCGGAAGAGCGACTCGTGCCTTTCAAAAACTGGATGGGTTGTTTGACACCATGATTGCCGGTGATGGAGAGCTTGCAATGCTTCATGCTTTGGAAAATCCAAATCTGAAGTTTATTGATGCAGACGATCCAAAGTCAGATCTTTTTCTCAATTCTACCTCGCTTAATGCGCTACCGTGGCCAGCAAGAGACCTTGTCGATGTTCCAAGCTACAAATACACGATCGATGGAATACGCGCCATCACTATGATTCTACAGCTTGGATGTCCATTTGGTTGTGGTTTTTGCGGAGGCAGAGAATCACCATTCCTTCGCAGAGTCAGGTTGCGGGACACAGAAAATGCCATCGCCGAAATGCGACACATCTATGAGACATATGGTCTAAGAGGTATCATGTTTTACGACGATGAACTCAATGTTAACCCGCAAATGATTCCCTTGATGCACGGCATCGCTAGACTCGGAAAGGAGCTCGGAATAGAGTGGAAGTTGCGAGGGTTTGTAAAATCTGAACTCTTTACAGCAGAACAAGCTTCGGTAATGTACGAGGCGGGATTCAGAGAAATCCTCATCGGCTTTGAGTCTGGTTCACCCCTCATCCTGAAAAATATTAACAAACGGGCAACAAAAGAAGACAACACAAGATGCGTTGAGCTCGCTCGAGACGCCGGTTTGCGTGTAAAAGCTCTGATGTCCATGGGGCATCCCGGGGAGAGTGAACAAACCGTGAGAGAGACTGAAGAATGGATTCTGGCAATGAAGCCAGACTCATTTGACTTGACTCGTATCACAGTTTATCCAGGCACTCCGTATTTTGACCACGCTGTGCCGCATGCAACCCAAGATGGTGTCTGGATATACACCATAAACGGCTCCAATCTCTACTCTCGCGAAGTAGACTTCACGACAAACTTCCTCTACTACAAAGGTGATCGAGGTGATCGGATGGGTCTCAACCAATTTTTCACTTTTACTGACTTCTTGTCAGCAGAAGACCTGGGTCAACTCAGGACAGAAACTGAAACTCGACTGAGAGAAAAACTAGGACAACCATTCCAAGATGATGCTCCAGCTATCCAGTTTGAGCATTCTATGGGTATGGGTCTGCCAGAACACATCTTACGAAGTTCTAGCTAAAAGGGCTGGGGAATTCCCCATGCCCTTTCTTTTTTATTTATATTTTATTTTATAATTTAGGCGTCTTGCAAGATCATACACTTGATATCTGGCTAGAGTGTATGTGATTAAAGTTGGATTAGTCAAAGCTTTTGCTAATGGTACAACAACAATTTCAGTAAATTCTTTTTCACTCATTAAACCATGGCTTTGTTTACGCAAATGTGACAACATCTTTAAACTATCAATTTTTAAATCAACGATTCCCAAGTGAACGACCTGGTCGCAAAAAGATGGTGCATGATGTTGTTTACCAGCTATAACAATGGAAGAGGGGGTAACATTAATGCCTGACTCTTCTAATAGTTCTCTGGCCATTTCGTGCTTGACTTTTTTACCTTCTTTAGTTAATCCACCAGGTGCTTCTAAACAAAGTGAATCAACAGCAGGACGATGCTGACGGATTAAAACCACATACCAATCCTTTTTTAATTTATCGTAAAAATATGGCAATACACTGACAGCTGGACCTGTTTCAAAAACATGTCGTACAAACTTATATCGAGAACCATTTTTCATCTTCACTTCAGCTGTTCTTCGTGTAAAACGAAAAATATTATGAAATTTTTTCGAGATTGCCTCAATTTTTATTACTTTGCCTTTCATATAATTATAATTTTAGGGATTTAATGAACTTCTTTAGGGGTTTGGCAAATTTTGGATGTGTTATTCCAAAATTTATTGTGGCTCTTATAAAATCAAGCTTGTTGCCCGTATCTTGAATTTTTCCTTTGCATTCATAGGCGTACATTTCATGTGTATGAGAATATACTTTTAACGCGTCTGCCAATTTTACTTCTCCATTTGTATGATTTTTTACCAGATTTTCCAGAATGGAGAAGAATTCTGGTGTTAAAATATACTTACCGGTCAAAATCAGCCTACTGGGAGCCAAAGCCGGCCCAGGCTTTTCTATGATGTCAACGACTTGATGAAGTCTGCCTTTTGATTTTTTCGGTTTGATAACGCCAAACCGTGAAGTGGCCTCCAAGGGAACTTTCTCGACAGAAACAACCGGAACATTTTTTTCTTCGTACACTTCCATAAGCTGTTGTATAAACGGATGGTCGTCAAAACCCAAAAGATCCCCCATGCTTACCACAAACGCTTCATTTGATTTTATAAAGGGACGGGCAAATAAAATAGAATGACCGTCTCCCAAAGTGCTTTGCTTTTTAATATAACGAAATTTAATTTTCTTGATGAGCTCGTGAAGTTTTATGAGATCCTCTGGGGCATCATCAGGTTTTGAAAAGGCTTTTTCTAAATATGCATCCTGATATTTTGGAGAAAAATATTTTTGTATGCTGTCCTTGCTCTGATTTAAAATAAAAATTATCTCTTTTATACCAGACTCTACAGCCTCTTCCACTAAGTATTGAAGTATGGGCTTATCTACCAGATGAGTCAGCTCCTTTGGGTAAGCTGTAGAAGACGGGGCAAACCTTGTGCCCAAGCCAGCCAATGGAACAATTAATTTAGTAATAGGATGTTTTGAAGCCATTACTTTTAATTTATAAACCTGTATCTGATAATTGTCCAGAGAATTTTGAAACCATGTCGCCAATTCATTTTCTTGCCTTCAGCATAACTTCTGGGATAATAGTGTATGGAAACATCCACAGGTTTGTATCCTCGTTTCAATATTTTACACATAAGTTCATTATCAAAATCAAAATCATTCGTTTTAACATCAATAGAATCCAAAAGTTTTTTTGTAAAAGCTTTATAGCATCCTTCATATTCTCCGGCATTATTTAAATAAAGAATATTAGTAGTCCAAGTTATAGCAAAATTACCAAGCCAACCTAAAATACCCACAGATATGCGGTTAGTTTCCCTTAATCGATTTTCTATGCGGACTCCGTTAGTGACTTCTGTTTTATTATCCAATATTGGCTTTATCACAGCAGGATAATCTTGAGGATCATATTCTAAGTCAGCGTCCTGAAAAATAACAATATCCCCTGTAACTTCCTTTAATCCAGCTTTAATAGCACCCCCCTTACCACGATTTGGATTAAGTGTAACCACTTTTATACCCTCAACACCTTTCAATGTATCTTTCGTATGGTCACTTGAACCATTATCCACAACAATAATCTCTTTTTCTAAATCCAAACGGGCATCTTTAACACGCTTTATAATTTCTAGAATCGTCTTCTGTTCATTGTAAGCAGGAATTATTATTGATAGTTTCATATAATGCAGGTAGTATATCTCAAAAAAACTAGAATGGTAGGTTGACAAAGTCTAGTATGAATGCGTCCATTAAATAGGTCGAGAGGACATATAATACAAAAATTGGGAAAAGGAATATCAATTTTGAATGGATTTTTTTTATATATAAACTAGAAACAATAACAACTGCTGGCATAGTAATAAATAAAACTCGTGTCACTATTGGCCAAACAAAAACAACAGTAGAGGAAAGGAGAACTAACCAAATAAATATTGTATTTTTATCTAGATTTTTATCTTGAAATACTTCTTTCGTTCGTTTGAAAAAAATATACGCTCCACCCAAAAACAAAAACCAGCCGAAATTATATAAACTTCCGAATGATTTTATATATTCAAGGATACGAGAGTTGTAAACATAAATCGGCTGATTGAAAAACCAATCAATATAAGTGTAGTGGTAAACAGAAAAAATGTGTAAATTCAGAACAAGCATTGGAGTAAAAGAGAGCAACCCTGTAATAAACATTTTTTTTATCATGTTTGACCAATCTTTCCAATAAATAAAAATAATCAAGCCGAAAATAACCACGTAAGCCAAAAAAGCGTATTCTTTGAACAAACCCCCAATACCAACCAGTACAGAGGATATCCAAAGCCATTTAGTTTCTTTAGTCTCAAGGTATCTATAGGAATAATACAAAGATGCCACATAAAAAGCCCAACCACCCATATCCATAAGATAAGAAAGACCAAAGACAACAACGGCATAATTTGTGACTAAAAATAAAGTTCCAAAAAAAGCGGTCTTTGAATGACCTATAATCCTGCGCAGTAGAGAATAAAAAAACATTCCCATTATAATATATAAAAGACTATTCTGTACTAACCATGATAATAGAATATTGTCAACTAATATATCGATGGCTCTGACTGATTGCAAACCTAGATATGTGGTAACAATCCTATATGGAGTAAATCCTGAAGGTTCTATGCCAGTTTCTAACACTAGAATAGCATCAACATAGGAAACACTATCACCTACAACTTGAGGACCAATGGCATAAATAGAAAAAACTGACAAAAATATAAGTAATAAAAATAAACTGATTTTAAATTTATCTCTAATATAAGAGGACGAAAGAAATTTGATTAATCTTTCGGCTCTTTTGTCCCAACTGTGCTCCTCTATTTCTTTCCTTGCATTTTCACTTATTTCTTTAGCAAAATCTGGATTATTATCTATTTTCAATAGACCATTGACCATACTGTCAACATCACCAGATTCTGTGTATATAGCGGAATTTTCGCCTAAAACCTCTTTTATAGAGTTAAGGTTTGTAGTAATAATAGGACGCCGACTTGACATATATTCAAATATTTTCATTGGTGACATATAGAATTCATAGTGGTCATTTTTCGGAAAAGGAGCAATAAGAGCACTTGAAGCTCCTAAATATGCTGGTACTTCGGTATTTTTAACAAAGCCAGCAAAAATCACTCGGTCTTTAAGACCACTTTCATCAACAATTTTTTTATAGAAAGAAATATCTCCTTCAGTTCCACCAACCAACATCAAGATAAATTTTTCAGGTAATCTTTTAAGCACCGAGAAAAGTGTGGACAGGCCTTTTTCCATACCCATAGTACGAAGCATCCCCACATATGTAATTATAAATTTGTCTTCTGGAAGTTCTAATTTTCTCCTGGCTTCATTTGTGGAAATGTTCGGTAAGAACGATTTAAAATCTACAGCATTTGATTCATAAATAATTCTCTCTTCAGTAATACCAAATTCTTTCATTATTTTTTCTTTCTTCCAGCGATTAGTAGCAATTATTTTCCAAACTCTTTTGAACAATAAACTGTAAAATCCTTTTTGATTTTTGGGATAATTATGAATCTCGTAAACAGTTTTTGGAAAAAAAATGGAAGCGAACAATAGTGGTGGCGTGTCGCATGAAATTATGACATCTTGTTTGTTTGCTTTGAAAAGGAGGTATAGGACGCAAGATATAGAAAACGAAAAAAGACTTATAAGAAAGGTAATTTTTTCCAAAAACCCGATAAAGAGCAAATCCAAAACAGGTAAAAAAACCACTTTAAAATTATCTTTTGTGCCAAAATATTCAGAAGATGTTTTTGAAGTCCGCTTCAGTCTGCGAGGAACTAGGACGATAGTCTCCATTCCTGCATTACAAAAAGCTTCTGCCATTTTGGCAGTGAAAAAGGCAATGCCTAATTCTGCAGGAAATCTACCATGATATATCAAGAATATCTTTTTCATATACGAAATAACGAATTAAAACACGAATGACTACGAATAATACGAAGTAACGAAATGATACACGAAAAACTGTGAATTAGGAACCATTTCGTAGTTATTTGTAGATTTATTCGTTATTTCGTATACTACTTTATTGCGAATACATAATAACCGGAAGTCGTCGTTCTCCTTTCAGTTTTAAATACTGCATCTAAAAAATCTGCCAAAGGGTCTATTACGAACCGAAGACGATGTTGAAATGGAATAAAGAACAAAAGAGCTTTGAAATAACCTCCTCTTTTAACACATTCAACTTTAGAAAAATCTTTAAAGAGAAGTTCAATTGCATCATCAAAAAATCGCCAGTAATCAGGGTAGAAGCCCTTTTTTGCATGATATGGGTAGATGGACGGCACATGAAAAAACATCTTGCCTCCATGCCGTAGGACACGATGCATCTCATCCATGGCCTTCTGTGGGTCTCTGACATGCTCTAAAACAGAATGGCAGATAATAGCATCAATTGAGCCCTCAGGAAGAGGAATGTTGTGAATATCACCAACGATATCTGCTCCGGTATTTTTATCATAATCCATAGTCTTGTAGTCTGAATTTGCAAATAGCTCCTTATATGAAGAGAGCCATTTTGTAAATGGTTTCCCTCCACCAACATCCAAAATAACTTTCTCTTTACTTATTTCCTTAATCTTATTTTCTATAAATTTTTGGCAGTTCATTTTATCAAAGTTAATATACCGATATATCCGGTATGCCATGACAATCATATACAGTGGCAGACATTTTTTTATCTACCTCCGTATATAATACCTTACAAGTATCAAAATATTTTCGATAGACACTCCTTTGGTCTATCCTAGGCACATCTAACACAAAATAATATGCTTTGTTCTGATTCATATAATCTATTTGTCCCGGAAATTTGGGGTCAATATATAAACGCCTCCCATATTTACCTATTCCTCGTATTTCATGCCCACCATTATCATTAAAAGTAATGATTTTATCAATATCTGGATTATTTTTTATATATTCCACCGCAGGATAAAGTAAAAATTGAGCATGCCCATTCCAATGCCCCACAAGATATTCTTCTACAAATAGGCCATTATACACCAAACCAAGTGGTAGGAGGAAAATAAGAACTAATTTTTTGTACTGCGGTTTGATCATTGCAAATACCACTGCTACGAGACTAATAATCCAGGAAAAACCGATAACTAAAAAAGAAACATAAAAACCTAGTGGCCCTGAGCCTCCAGAAAATGGATAAACAAAATTCCATTTAAGACTTGCTATCCTAGTAATCCACTCCGACTTTGGATGGAGTGACGGAACATAGTGTGGCAATGATTGAAGTAAAATTAAAATTAGACCAATTATTAAACCGAACAGAAAAAATTCTTTGGTACGCCGGTCTTTTGTTCTCACAATCTGGGCTATAACCAAAGTGGTCAAAACCGTAAGTGGCAAAACAAGAAGTTGTAAATATCTGTCAAGCGCTCCTGCAGAAAAATCAAATAGAATAACATAAAAGACTATGGAAAATAGAAGAAAAAATATAAACAACTTTGCTTTATAAAAAATTCCTTTTAAATCGAGTAATGGTACAAGAACTAAAAATGGAGAGGAGTACAACAATGCTTTAATGCATTGTATAACTGTCTGAAACCAGGAGCGAGAAGAGAAGTCTATTAAAAAACGTCCCCAGTAACTAATAGACTCTTCAAGCTTAAAAAAGGGAAAAATTTTCACCGAAAAAACGAGAAGAACTGTGAGCAGGCCGAGAAAAAAACCCAATCTTACGATATATCGTAAGATATCTTTCTTGCTTATATCATTTTTCTTTGACCAAATAAAATCAGCTATTATAGCAAAAATGGCCAAAAGAAAACTGACCTTAACTAAAAATCCCAATATGCAAGCAAGACCTAACAGAATAAGCCATTTATATTTTTCCTTGCCGGTGGTTTTTTTAATTTTAAAATATCCAATCAGTGCCAAAAGAAAAAAGAATGGCATAATCTCTCCATCCGTATCAACCATAAGAGACGCCAACACTGAAAAATAAGAAAAAATCCAAATGAAAGAAGCGATAAGAGCTTCCTTTCGCCCAAACAAAAATCTCATCAAATAATATAAAAGCAATAAATTTAATAATCCAAAGAAGACTGGAACAAATCGAAAATGGGTGTTAAAACCTATCATAGACCCCGCCGTACGATAAATAAATTGCCCTAAAGGCGGATGCGGTATTGTAGAGCCAATATTAGCCGGATTAACTACAATAGGCCATTTGTATTCGTCTTGGTGAAGTGGTAAACCTGCCCCTCCCAAACGAGTTGCCAAGAAAAGCAAAACCAGTATAAAAAGCGTTGTCTTTTCATGCATCTTAAACCAGTCAATTATTCTATTTATCATATAGCAAGATGGTATCAAAATAAAGTTATTTTGAATACCGTTACTTTTTACGTTTGCATAAATATTGTCCCAAAACAATATAATCCATTTCTGTGTTCAAAAAACATTTTATAGCATCATTTGGGGTGCAAACAATCGGTTCGCCCTTAACATTAAACGAGGTGTTTAAGAGAAGACTTACTCCGGTTAATTTCTTGAACTCGTTAATAAGATTCCAATATCTGGGATTGGTCTGTTTGGAAACTGTTTGGATTCGAGCAGTGCCATCAACGTGTGTTACTGCTGGAATGATTTTCTGTTTATCTGCACGTACCGGACAAACAAAAAGCATGTAAGGTGAGATGCCAGAATCAAAGTATTGCTCCACATCTTCTTCCAAAACAGAGGGAGCAAACGGGCGATATGGCTCTCTAAATTTTATCTTACGGTTTACAATATCTTTCATCTCTCTCCGTCGCGGATCTGCAAGGATACTGCGATTGCCAAGCGAACGTGGCCCCCACTCCATCCTGCCCTGATACCAGCCGACCACATTTCCTTCCGAAATTAAACGTGCCGCTTCTTGTTCTATATCTTCTCGAATTTCATAATCTAGCTCAAATTTTTTTATAGCTTCTAGAACCGCCCTCTCACTATACTCTGGTCCCCAATACGCATGCTCCATTTGAAAAGTTCGCGGTTTGTCTAAAATATGATGCCAAATATAAAAACAAACACCTATCGTGCAACCGGGATCATAAGCCGATGGTTGAATCCAAATATTATCAAATATTTTTTTCTGTAATAACTTCCCATTAGCGGAGGAATTTAGGGCCACACCACCAGCCATAACCAAGTTTTTCTCTCCAGTATTTTTTTGTAACCAAAAAGCCATATCAAAAAAAATATCTTCCAAGACTTTTTGTCCGCTAGAGGCATAATGTTTATATTCTCCCGTTTGCACAGAATTCTCGTCCGCACAAGCTGGACCAAATTCTTTTATCCATTTATCGGAATAAGCAAAGTTACCACCTAAATGAAAAGAAAACCAAGAATTATCGTTTAGCAATTTTCCTTCTTTGAACTTAATCATTTTGGAAAAAACATCATAGTATTTTGGCTCTCCATAAGAAGCCAGGCCCATAACTCTATATTCATCTGCAAGCATTTTGTATCCCAGATACTGTGTAAGCGCTCCATAATAAAGACCGAGCGAATGTGGCAAATAAGTTCTTTTAATAACTCTCATTTTATTGCCATTACCAATACCCAAAAGAGTGGTGCAAGACTCCCCGCAGGCATCCACAGTTAGAATAGCCGCTTTTTCGTATGGAGAAACAAAAAAGGCGCTCGATGCATGGGCTATGTGATGTTCAATATAATAAAACTTTCCATTAAACCCAAGTTTTCGCAATTTGAATGGAACAGCTAAATGCTGAAAAAGTGTAAAAACAGATCCTCGCCACTCCTTATCATTCTTAAATGTAGATAGGGAGCGTGGAAAATATCGAATTAGCCACCAAATGCGCTTTAAGAGGCCTTTCCATGGTTGCCAATAAAATCCGGCATATTGCACATCGGAAAGTTTTATACCTGTTTCTTTTAGACAATACTCTATAGCGCTTATAGGAAATCGGCTGTCATATTTTTTGCGAGTGAAACGCTCTTCTTCAACTGCGGCAATAAGAACACCGTCTGCAGTAAGCGAGGCCGCGCTCTGATGAATATTGCAACTAATGCCTAAAATATAAATTGGATTCTTTGTATTCATTCTCAATTAATTTCCTTCGTAAATTCTCTCAGATATTCCTTAAGACAAACCTTCCAATCTCTAGTGAGATGTGGAGCAATCTTTTTTAATTCAATATTGGTTAACACTTCAGAACGAGGACGTGGAGCAAACCACGTTTCTTTAACGAAGTCAGATGTTACTTTTCGGACTTTAATTTTATTTGATAATTTAAAATATTTAACAATTGCAACTGCCACATCATAACGACTACAATTCCCTTGGCAAGCTCCGTGGTAAATCCTACCATAAAGTTCATGTTCCAGAATATATTTGATACTCTTGGCAAGATCATGAGTATAACAAGGCGTACCGTATTTATCCGTAACCACATTCAGTTCTCTTATCCCAACTTGGAGTTGTTTGATTATTTTATTTACAAATTTCTTATCTTTCTTCGGCCCGCCTCCCATCATCCAACCGGCCCGAATAACTACTGATTTAGGAAGGTCTCTTGCTATAAGCTCACCTGCGTATTTTGATTTACCATAAACACTCAAAGGATTCGGTATATCTTTTTCATTATATTCATCCTTTTCGCCGTCAAATATACCAGCTGTAGAAATGTATAAGAGTGGAAGATTATGTTCTCTTGCATAATCTGCAATATTTCGTACACCATCAGTATTTGTGGCGTAAGCTTCTTCTGGATGAAGTTCGCAGTACTCCATGTCCGTCAGAGCGGCAAGGTGAATAATGTAGTTTGGTTTTACTTTAGCGAGGTATTTGGCAACATCTTTACTTGACGATACATCAAGCCTATCCAGCCACGCAACGTTAACATCAATGTCGCTGGCATAGACATGACAAATATCTGTAAAAACTTCGTGTACGGCCTCGCCAAGCATACCTCCACAACCAGTTATTGCTACTCTGTCACTCTTATTAATCATTATGATTATAGTAAGCCAAGCCTCAATTTTATCATATCTTTTATAGTATTCAAAATAAGTTTAGGTTTGGAGCCAGAGGCAATCCCTGTCTTTCTTTTATAATGAACGACAGGAAATTGAGCAATCTTAAAACCTATTTTATTCGCTTTCAAGATTAATTCAGCGTCTATAAATGCGCCGGATGGATCACTATTTATTTTTATTTTGTCCAGAACAGATTTCTTAAAGATCTTCAGAGCGCAATTAATGTCTTTGAAAGATGTAAAAAATAGAATACTAATAAGAAAATTATATACCAAAGACTGAATTTTTCTAAAACCAGAAACGGCTTTTTTTATAGCATATCCGGCAATAACATCATTATCTTTGAGAAAGTGGAGGTATGGCACAGAATCCATGACATCATACTGGTTATCACCATCCGTATACATAATATAGTCATATTTTCCATTTTCAAAACCTTCTTTCAGTGTGGCTGTGTATCCTTTATTTTTGATGTGATGAACAACTCGTGTGTTTGGAAATTTTCGTGCCATTTCCTCAGCAACCTCGCCCGTCTTATCTTTTGCACCATCATCTATTATAACAATTTCAAATTTCTGGCTATTTTCTTTCAAAAAATCAAAGACGGTTGGTATCAAATTCGGCAAATTTCCTTCATCGTTATACGCTGGACAAAAAAAAGAGACTGAGCTTAATTTAAAATTTTCTGTCATTTTTATTTCTTAATTTAACTCTTTTACTAACTTTTTCATTAAAACATTTAAACTTTGGGACTGGGTAAAAGAACCTAATTTTTGTTGTATTTCTAACCTCTGGTGCGGGTCAAATAAACGCTGTATAGAGCTGGCTATGGCCTTTGGCGTGGCTTCTGTTATGCAAATGTCCGGCAGAAGATTAGTTAGAGATGTGTTGGAAACGAGGGGTATGGCTCCACAAGCAGATGCCTCCACTATGGTCTTATCGAATGAGCCGGATGGGGTAAGATTGAGATATATTTCGTGACTGCTATATATCTCCGGCAACTTATCTTGAGAGACTGCTTCCATAAAACTGACAGAAGAAGACAGATTTTGTTCCAGTACTATACTTTTTAAAAAGGCCAGATAATCAAAATCTTTTTGGATGGGAGAGCCAACGATAATCAAAGATATTTGAGAGCCGGATGAAACCAGTTCTTTAACAGCAGAAAGCGCCAGTTCTATATGTTTTATAGGGGCAATACGTGAAACCATACAAACGGAATATTTTTGACGGATAATGTGAGCCACAGGTTTAAAAAGTTCCGTATCAATACCTGCTGGCATAATGACAGTCTTTTCGAAGCGAGTGGTGAAAGATTGGATGGATGTACAAAATACTTTCGTAGAAAGCAAAACTGCAAAACGAGTAAGAATACTGCCGTAAGGATGATTTCTCCATAGATAAACTGGAATTCCTTTTAATTTCCAATACAAACCAGCCAGTAGAACATACTCCTCATTCATATGCACAAAAACTTTGTCGTATGAGCCGGAAATTAGCCACAAATACTTGTACAAATTAATTATATATCTAAATTTAGAAACTGCTTTTTCTTTTCCTAAAGAGTATACCGTCACATTTTTTGCTAAATCAAAAGAACCCTTTTCCAAGCAGATAACAGAAACGGATAGAGCTCGCTCGGATATTTTTTTTATCCATCCATGAAAAAAGCCCAATACCGGATCCATAGAGTCAACCTTTTGGGTAAAAATAAGAAGTCTCATAGGAGGTTTTCTTCCTTTTTATATTTAAAAACAAAATCTCTGGAAATAAAAAATGTGCAACAAGCCACAAGACCGCCGGCAAAAACTTGGGATGAGATCACTCCCACATGAATATAATCTACAAATATATACATAAGCAATGTGTTCAGAGAAAGCCCAAACAATGATGTCCCGAGGTATATAACAGTTTGTTTGTGTATGCCGTCCGTAGAATGGTCCTTGAATGTCCAAAATTTTTGAAGAGTAAAACTGACAAACAAAGCAAGTGCAGCTGCCACAAGATAATGCATGTATATATCAAAAAGATATAGCAAAGTTAAATCAACAACAGCACTAATCCCACCGGAAATAACATACCTAACCAAGAGATGTTTTGTTAATCGTCGTATCATTTCGTTATTATATCATTTCCATAAACTCCAGAGAGCAGATTTAAGTCTTTTTGACTGGATATAAGCAAATCAATATTCTTTTTTTCCACTGCATTTAGAAATGCCAAACTTTTTGTATCTTTCGGTATATTTTTCTTATAAATATCGACAAAAGCGGCAAAATCTTTTATAAAACAATGTCCACCAGCTCCACGCCCACTTTTATGAACCGGGTTGGCATATCGATTGGATATAAGGGGGTCAGCTTTTATGGCTTTTCCCACTACAGACCAGTCCAGACCTAATTTTTGACATAAATCATATATCAAATTAAAAAAGATAATTTGCACAAATCCACTGATATTATGAGTATATTTGATAATTTCTGACTCGTCACTTTTGCATGTGAGAGAGAATGAGGCTTTAGGCAAAATTTTATGCACTTCCATCGCAGCAACTCTCCAGCGCTTGTTATTTACGGGTATACCGATTATATTTGAAAAAGGATGCGAGGCCTCATATTTTGCCGTAGCTTCACTCAAAAATTCTGGCGAATGGAGAATGATTACTTTGGGATATTTCTTTTGCAGTAACCTCGTTGTGCCTGGAGGGAGTGTTGATTTTATAACCGCAATCTTCCCTTGACCAACAAGTGGAATGACTGATTCTACAATACTTCCATCAAAACCCTTGGGCCTGGTCGGCGTAGGCACAGCTATAAAAACTATATCACAACCAGAGATGTATTTTTTATTTGAAAGATATTGTGGCTCAAGAGCATATCTTACAACCTTGTACTTTCTTTTCTCAAAATCTAAAGCGTAATTTTTGCCAATATATCCTTGTCCGATAAATCCGATTTTTTTCATAATTTTTATAATTTATAACAGATTTTCCAACATAGCAACATATCGGGATACGTATTCTTCTTTTGTTATGGCGATGCGTTTAATACTATCTTGCATTCGTTCTTGAAACAACTTGCGCTTCTGCAAATTTTCTAGTAGATCAATAACCGATTTTGATAGGCAATCCAAGTCTCCAACTGGACAAACAAAAGCATTTTCTCCGTTTTTAAATAAATCTGTTTTTGCAATACCAACATTGGTTGTCACAATCGGGCAACCGGAAGCTCCTGCCTCAATCAAAGTCATCCCATATCCCTCATACTGGGAAGTCAGAAGAAAAACATCTGCAGTTTTATAATATGACGTCAAATCTAGAGTCCATGGTTCAAACACCACATAACCACCCATATCTTTTGCGTAAAGTTGTAATGTTTTTTTCTCTGGACCATCCCCAACAATAAGAAGCACTATTCGCTTATTCGCGCGAATTAGAGATGAGACTAACTTAATTGCCAGTATGATATTTTTTTCTTTTGTAACACGAGATGCCATCAAGATTATAAATCTATCAGGATATTTTTGGCGCAGATTGATACTAATAGCACTATTTTTTATTTTTTCTATATCAATGAAAATGGGTAGGATATCAATTTTAGTTTTAAGATTGGGAAATTCTTTTTGGAGCGAACCAGAAATGACAGAACTGACCACTCGCAAACCATCTGCTTTCGGAATTAAAAATTTAGCTAAAACAACACGGGCGAGATTCAGAGATGAATTCTTGAAATACGAGTTTAAAAAATCAGTATGAATTTGCAGTTGCAGAGGCAAGTTAAATTTCTTTTTTAACAAGTAACCGACTAGCCCAGTCTCAAACGAGTCTTGGGTGGTTATGACAGAGTTTTCTTTCTTAAAAGAATTTTCTAAAATTATTTTTTTTCCAAGTCTATAAGCGTCAAATAGAAAACTTATTCTACTACTTGAGTTCATCGGATATAGATGTAAATTCCCAAAAGACCTATATTTATAGCCATTTTTTGACAAAGAAAAAACAATGACATGTAATTCTTCCATCCGTTCGGCATAATATTTTTGACGCGTTAGAACCACGCTTCCCTCTTCAAATAATTTCCTATCGGTGCTTATTGAGACAACTTTCATAAATATGTAATATAGCATATTTGGACTATATTTGATAGTATAACTCTTATGAAAATTGTTATTGCTACACCAATATATCCCCCTGAAATCGGCGGTCCTGCCACATATACAAAAGAGTTATGTCGACATATTTCCAAAAATTACGATATTACTGTTGTGGCATATACTGATTCGTATGAAGCTTTTCCGAATACCAAACTGATCTCTGTCAGCAAGCATCGGTCGCTTCCCGTAAGACTTATAAAATATTTTTTAGCAGTCTGGAAAGTTTCAAGAAATGCCGACTTAATATATGTCCAAAACGCCATGGCTGCCGGCCTACCTGTCGCTCTTGTAAGTATATTGCGAGGGATCCCTTTTATATTAAAATTTGTTGGTGATGAGGCTTGGGAAAGAGCAACTCAACATCATTTGACAGAAAAACGACTGGAAGAATTTTTAAAAAATCCTGATGGAGGTTTTAAAATTAAAATGATGATGGCGGTTCAAGGTTTCGTCCTGAGAAAAGCAAAATTGGTAACTACTCCATCAGTATATCTTGGAGAAGATATTGGCACAGCGTATAACATAGACCCAAAGCGAGTGATAACAAATTACAACGCCGCGGAGGAATCCGAGGTCTTGCCTTTTAAAACGAAAAGAAAAATACATCAAATAGTCACCACTGCCCGTCTTGTTGCGTGGAAAGGAATCGATGGAATCATAAGAGCTACTTCAATACTTAAAACTAAATTTCCAGAAGTAAAACTGGTTGTGGCTGGCGATGGACCAGAAACGGAAAATCTTAAAAAACTTATTAAGGAATTAAATCTTTCAGAAAGTGTTACTTTATTAGGAAAAATATCTAGAGCAGAAACATGGCAGTTGCGAAAAAATTCCGAAGTTTATGTTTTGAACTCAACATATGAAGGTCTACCTCATACGGTACTGACAAGTTTTGCCGCAGAGATACCTACCGTGGCTACCGATATTTCAGGCACAAACGAGGCGATCTATCATGAAAAAACAGGTCTTTTGGTAAAACCCGGAGATACTGAAGGATTAGCTCTTGCTATCCAAAGACTGTTTGAGGATAAGGAATTATGTGGAGAGTTAGTCCAAAACGGAACCAAACTTCTGGAGGAAAAGTTTTCCTGGAAAAAACATGTGGAAATATTAAACGGATTTTTTCAGTCTGTTCTCTCTAAACCAAGTAACTAGTTTTGAAATACCCTCTTCAATAGAAACTTCGGGTTTCCAGTTCAAAAGTTTTTGAGCTTTGGTGCTGTCGGCATACATTTCGTTTACGCTGGCCTTGTGGCTTGGACGACTACAAACATTTGCCTTAAGACCTGTTATTTTTTCAAACACCAAGAGTAATTCTTTTAGAGAAACCGGTTGACTATTGGCGATGTTCAATATTTCGTATTGAAGCGAAGAAGTTATGGCAAGGATTGTCGCATTGACCACATCACCAACATACGTAAAATCTCTTTTTCTTGTGCCTTCACCGGAAAGTTCTATTTCCTTTCCGCAGAGAAATGCCTCCGCCCACTTATACGGAACCATATTTGGACGATTGTTTTCTCCATAAACATTAAAATATCTTAGGCAAATAATGTTCATCCCAAAATTATGATGATATGTGTAAGCCAGCATTTCAGTTGTTTTCTTTGTTGCTCCATATGCAGACAGTGGCAAGTCTGTATTTTCCTCCTCTTTCCACGGTAGATTCCGATTATTTCCATATACTGAACCGGAAGAAGCCATGACCACTCTCTTTAGACCAAATTCTTTGGATAATTCTAAAATGTTTAATGTACCAAAAATATTGACTGAAATATAGATATAAGGATTTTTAACAGCATCCCTTGTATCGGCTTTAGCGGCCAGGTGAACAATGTATACCGGCTTCTCTTTTTCAAATACAGAACGTAAGGATTCCATATCACAGATATCAACCCGATATAAAACAAAGTTTTTATTTTTCAAAAACGGAGAGATATGTTCTTCTTTAAATTTTAGTTTGTACGTATCATCAAAATTGTCCACACAAACCACACGATATTTTTGCTTTAGAAGTTCTAGGATAAGATTTGAACCGATAAAACCAGCTCCGCCTGTAACAAGTACTGTTTCCATAATGTGATAAATATTGTATGCTAAACTGGCTATGGAAGCAAGACAAACAGAGTTAGAATTGAAGCAAATTTCGGAAATACTAAAGCCAGGCTATGACTTGGACAAGGAGCAACCTCATATAAGTGGTGAGCGGTTTTTAATGACCAGAGATAAACTTGTGCTGGTTGGCAAATCAAAAAAAGATAACTTGAGAGTTATCATAAAAGCAAGCAGATTTAAAAAAGGACGGGATGAAATAATGCAAGAGCGAACCGCACGAATAATTCTCTCCACTCTTCTATTTTCAAAAGATGTAATACTTTTTCCAAAAGAAATTTTACTTTGGACTGACATTTCTACTAATTACCTTGTATTCATTACTGAATTCATAGAGCAAGATAGAGTTTTTGTATCTTATCCAGTAGAAGAACAATTTTTCACCATTTTACGAGCATTTGAAGTTCAGGAAGCATTTCATGCAACAACATTTGAACATAAGAAATCCGTCAAGAATATGTTTTCCATATTTACCGCTAAAAAATATCTGGATAGTTTTAACGATTTCATACAAATCATTCAGAAAAATTACCCTAATGAGAACTCAAACGACATCTTATCTGAAGCCCTAAAAATTCTTGAGGAAAATCGGCCTCTCATTGATGAATACTCAAACCATCTTACTCACACAGATTTCGTACCTCACAACTTTAGAACTAATGGTCGTAAAATTTACATGCTTGATTGTTCATCAATTCATTTTGGAAATAAATACGAAGGATGGGCAAGATTTCTCAATTATATGGTTATACATAATCCTGAACTTGAACAATTTTTGAATGAATATGTATTGAAAAATCGCGGGACAAATGATTACCTCAATTTACGTCTGATGAGAGTATATAAAATCGGTTATCTGTTGAAATATTATGCCGAATCTTTGGAAAAAACTACTGGAAACCTTAACACCTTAACACTAAAGCGCATTAATTTTTGGCACGAAGTATTAAAAGCAGTATTGAGTGATACACAACTTTCTAAAGAAATACTACAAGATTATATAGAAAATAGAGACGACTTGCGTTCCGAAGAAGAAAAAAAACGCCAGAGAGAGTTTTCAGTTGCTTAAATCCCAGTTTTTATAGCATCTAAAATTTCACGATTATTTACAGCAAATATTGTCTGGGGAACTTTAGATAAAAAATCAATAGACCCGGACTTCCCTTCAACTAATCCACCAGCTTCTTTTAAAATACCTATGGCAGCTATAACATCTATTGCAGTTAGATTGCCGTAAATACAGGATTCTGACCTGCCAGCGGCTACAAAGCATATATCTAAGCCCGAAGAGGCAATACCTCTGACTGAATGGGCATTCTCCAATAGAAAACGGTATACTTTTGCTCCCCAGTCCCAATACTCCTTATTACGACCTGTTGTCAAAAATATAGTAGATTTCTTTAGTTCAACCTTGTCAGAAACCTTTATGGGTTTCTCGTTCAGAAACGCCCCCCTACCTTTTTCGAAACTAAAAAGCTCTTTGGTGACAGGATTATAGACGGCCCCCACTAATGCTGTGCCCTTATCTACATAGGCAATGACAATTGAAAAAAGAGGAATACTTCTAACAAAATTTTTTGTCCCATCTATCGGGTCAATAGACCAGAAGGAACCTGAAGAAATATTTTCTTTTGTTGCCTCTTCGGAATAAATATCCTCACTAGGAAAAGTTGAATGGATTCTTTCGGTAATAAAATTATTGATTTCAATATCAACATTTGTCACTAAATCACGCTCATCTCCTCCTTTAATTGAAACTTCCATATGTTTATCACGAGATTCAAGTAGAAGTTCTCCCGCTTTTTGAATTGTAGAAATAATAAATGTGTAGCGATTTTGTTCCATATTTTTACATTCTAACATAAAAAAGGACCACTGTAGTGGTCCTCTCCCGTAAACCAGGACTTAGAAAATGTGCTGGAGCACCCATTCTATCGTAGCACCAAGACGAATGGCTTCTGCTTCTTGCCTTTCTCGTTTTGTGTCTTTTACATCCTTGTGGCGCACTTTGCCGTCCGTCGATTCTCGGATGTTCAGTTTTGCTTCAGTTTGAGGCGAGATGAGTTTGGTGCAGACGCCAAACTTTCGTGTCAACCGGATTATAGGAGCAATCTCTTCCACTCCAATCTTTGAATCAAACCCGTCAACAGAGAGAAGGGCATGAATGTCCCAGGCACAGAATGTATTTTCAATTGGAACAGCGTGAACGTCGTCCAACTCGTTTATACGAACTCCGACCACCTTGTTTCCTACATCCAAAGCAGATAATACGCCCTTCATTACAGTGAACTTGAGGTACTCTAAGGCCTTGTTCGACATAATAACGACATAATCGAAACCAATGTCATAAAGGCACCTGATGCCAAAATTCAAAGCTTTACTGCTGTGATGACCAGAAACTTCCAAAACTTCTGCTGTAACTCTAGACTGCTCTAGAGCAGTCCGTATCCGAGACCCTGTTTCTCCACAATCATAATCAACAGGAACTAAAATAAGAACTTTCTCAAACAAGACATCAGTTCCCACTCTAAGTTCTGAGGATTTTTGAGCGCTTAAAACAGCACGCTTTACTACTTCCGGAACCAATCCCGCTTCCTTCGCATACGAGCGAAAGATGATACCAACTTTCATGGGTACTCCTTTCTTCCGACATTAAAGCACAATGAGTGTCACTACGTCAATAGGTTAACAAAAACGGCTTTCATCTCACCAGCCACATGATCCCAACTATACCTTTCAAGTACCCGATCTTTGGCTTTTTCTATAATATGCTCTCGGAGACTATTTTCATGGAGTAAAAGAGTAACCGCCTCTGCGATACTTTGCGGATTATCCGGTGAACAAAATATGCCTGTTTCCTTGTCGTCAATAAAATCAGGGATGCCACCGACGGGAGTAGCAATAACAGGCACGCCGGCTGCCATAGCTTCAATCAAAGAGTTACCAAAACCCTCTGAACGACTAGGGCGGACAAAAATATCGCAAACGGAAAGATATTTTGGAAGGTCAGCATAGGGAATAAATCCTAAAAACTTTACTCGTTCTGCCAAATCAGCATCACGAGCTTGCCTCTGGAGTTTCAGTCCGTCTTCCCCTTTGCCTATGATAATCAAACTTATATATGCTGGTAAATAAGCCAAAGAGGAAATAATATCGTCAGTGGCATTTTTATGTGTTAGACGGGAAACAGTAACTAAAAAAATGGTGTTAGAACTTTTGCCAAGTAAAATCTTTATATTTTCTCTGTCTTTCTCTTTTATTTTTTCTAAAAATAACTTTATATCAACTCCGTTTGGTACAAGGGCCACCCTCCCCCTATATCCATTTTTCAGGGCGCGATGCAAAAGAAAATTACTGATGCCGGTCAACATATCCGTCTGCCACATGGCAAGCTTCCATGAAAGAGCGATTAGTCCAGCCCATTTATAATTCAGATGCACTTCGGAGTCTCCTTCTTGCAATGTCAAAATTATTGGAATCTTTTTCCTCCCTGTCAAACTGCGCAGAATATTGAAAATATAACCCGCTCCACTGCTAAATGTAACCATAACAGCCCACAAACAAAAATAATGTGCTGTATTATGAAGCTTCCACGCTTTAATTGCCCCACGGAAAGGCAAAAGGAGTTTGTCTGATAGAACTTTCCCAGTGCCGAGACGATAGACCATGACCCGACCTATCTTTTCTTCCTTTGGCAAATGTTTTTGTAGTTTTGCGGTAATAAGGTCAAATTCATAGCCAGCGCCTATTCGGTCGGTAATTTCTTTTATAGCCACTTCTGCTCCTCCAACAAAAGGATAATATGCTGTAGAAAATATGAGAATTCTTCGTTTCGTATTATTCGTAGCCATTCGTGTTTTAATTCGTTACTTCGTATCATCCATTTTCAATAAATTTCGGAGGACATCCTCCGGCACTTCATTGGGATGAGAAGGATTGTTTTTCACTTCCGGTTTATGTATAACCCGAGATAAGGCATCTTTCAAACTGGAAATATTTTCTTTGGTTGGATTTTTCTTTTCTTCCGACGGCTTCAATGTGGATAATGAGATAGTATTTCCTTGTCCATCTGTAGTTTTATGCAAAGGAGGAGGCGAAGGATGGTGACGCAAAATTTCCGCAGCTTTCATAAAAGCTTGTTTTTTTTCCACTGTCAACGCCTCCGCCTTATATGATGTATCGCCAAGGCGAAACTTCGACGAAAAAGATGGTTGAATTGGTGGCTCGGAGCGGGCACGATGTGCATCATGCCATGGTTCTCTTTGAAATTGTCCTGTGTTTACTTGATGTATTTGATTTATTTGTGGAGCATGACTGGGTTTGACCCGTATAGCACCATCATCGTGCCAGTCTATAATAGATTTTTCCACCAGAGAGCGGGGCTTTGCAAACTGCTCGCGCGATGATTTAATAACAGCTTCTTTGAAATTAATTTCGGGACGAGCAATAGGAGCCATTCCTTTTGCAGAAAATGGTTGAGATGAAACTCCGTCAATCATCAATTTCAAATATATCTGATAAATACCCAGATTTACCAAGTCCGCCGCTTCAAATGTCGGAGCAAATTCTTTTTCCAAAACCTCGGCATCAAATGCTCCTACCCGAAATGTAACCATAGTTCCGACATTGCCAAAAACAGCATCGCGCACTTCTTCCTCCATCTGCTCTATATACTGGTGAGCAATAGTCAAATTTAATTTGTACTTTCTGGCTTCTGACAAAATATCAGCAAAAGATTTATTAGCGAATGACTGAAACTCATCCACGTATAAATAAAAATTTGGAAGTTTGGCCAGCTCTTGTTCGTTATTATCAGCGCGGCTCATGGCGGCAAGATAAATTTTTGTAATAAGCATTGAACCGATGAGGTTGGCATTACTTTCGCCCACTCTGCCTTTTGACAAGTTGATAATCATTATTTTCCCCTTATCCATAATGTCACGAAAATCAAAAGAGGATTTTTCCTGTCCTATAATATTTCTAATTAACGGGTTTGAGGTAAACTGGCCAATCTTATTTTGAATAGCTGGAATTGCTTCTGCGGCAAATCTTTCTGTATAACCTGCATACTCTTTAGTCCAATAAGTTTTAACTGAAGGATCAGAAATATTTGCTATGACTTTGTTACGATATTCTTTGTCTACAAGCATTTTATTTATGCCGAGCATGGTTGCCCCTGGATATTCCAGAAGGGCTAAAATAGTGTTCTGCAAAATATACTCCATTCGGTCAGAAAAACTTTCTTCCCCAAAAAGTTTCATGAATGCGCTCATAAGCCCGCTCACAACCAAGTGCCTCTTTTCTGCACCGATATCCTCCATAACATTAAAAGAAATCGGATAATCAATATCAAAAGGAGCGAAGTAAACGACATCTTTTATACGATGTTCTGGCACATATTCTAAAAGCTTTTCAGCTGTCCCTCCATGCGGGTCAACAAAAGCAATACTGTTACCGTTTTGAATGTCTTGAATAGCCATGTTTTCCAAAATGGTGGATTTGCCCATACCCGTCTTGCCGATAACATAAACATGCTTCAAACGATCCTTGGCCTTGATGCCAAACTTAATCTTTTTGTTCCTAGCATCTGTCTCACCAAAATATGTAATGTGGTTAGGGTCCATGATTTTATTGTTTCCTGATGTTTTTAAATTTGTGGAGGATTTTCTGTTTCAGAAGACGGAGATTGTGAATGTAATGGAATATTTTCTATTATAGTTGGTCTAACTTTTTCTTTTTTATGCGCCGGTCTCTTGTGCAATTTTTTCGGCATAGATATATGAAGGGATTGTAGGGTAAGAGTAAGTCCGCACAAAAACAAAAATAGCATTTTCCAAAATGACGGCAGACCGACAAACGAAGTGGAAAGCATGATAATAAAAATACCGAGAAAAAATGTGCTTTTGTGCTTAATCATATAACCAATTGTAACATATAGAATTTTGTATACAAAAAAGGAGGCACCGAAGTGCCCCCGAAGCCATCAATAAAAGGTTAGCCACCAGCTATTGCGAGGTCTGCCGGAACCTCTACTTTGGCCAGTTCAGTTTGAGCCCCCTTGTGGCCCAAGAAGAATCTTTCCAATTCCTTCTTGGTCTCCACAGAAATGGCATCACCGATATTTGCCACAGAATGGATGTTGCCATTACCAGACCCTTTGTGTGTCTGGTCACTTTTCGGACGACGCTGAGCTTGACGATCGTTCCCTTGACGGTCACGAGCAACCAGACCATTAACTGACTTGCCAGCGGCCTTTGTCACAAAGCCAACTAAACCCTCATCCCCCTCATTCTTGCCTACTGGCAAGTTGTGGAACATTGCCAGAACCATTTCGGCAAAAGGTTTGAGCATGTCATACTCCAATGTCTTGATGGCGGACATGGCCATACGGATAGTGTCAACCCGAGAGTCCTGATAGTCTATCTGGTTCTCAAAATCCGGAGCGAAATTGAGAACCTTCTGGACATAAAAGTCCAGAAGAACTGTGTCATCCGTGGCTTTGAGGTAAGCTTCAAGAGCAGTGAAATGTAACTTGCCCGGCCGGCTTATGATGAGGTCGTACAACATGACCTTATCCTCGTCTGTGGCAACCCCAGCAAACAAAGGGTTGGTCACCACCGACTTAATGCTGTCTGAAAAATCATCGATGGTCACATCTGTGGCTGGCGACCCCTTGAGATTGTGGAGAAAATTCATTTCTCCCTCAAACTCCAAGGTGTTCCACTCTAGCCTGACTGCCACTGTCTTTTCGGCAATCAAACTGGCCAGAGCATCCAAAAACTCTTTCCTGCTTTGTGCAGTTTCAATCATTTCCATCTGAATCTCCTTTATATACCCATTTACCCGGGTCAGGTTTGGTTTGTATAGAACTACCTACATATACAATACACGATTTAATATATCTGTCAAGGACAAGATGTATGGCCGATTATATATGAAAAATCCGGGTAACGCGATGCGCCCCCGGATTATTAAATCTCCAACTTTTCTTCTTTTTTTTGTCTCCTTTTAGTTTTAGGTTTTATCAAACATTCTCCTCTCCCCCTTTTTTCAATAAGAAGGAGAGCGATTTTTTGTCCCAAATCATCTGGTGTCACTTCGCCCAGATTGGTAATAATATCCACAGATGACTTTTTCTCTTTTTGACGAAGAGAAAGGTCAAGTGTGACATAGTATAGATTCATCCAAACAAAAAAGTAATCCACTCCGTGATGTATATCCAGTGAGGTTTTTATCGCCGGATATAACTCCAGAGATTTTCTTGGTCGCCGTGGAAGATACGACTTTACAGCGACAAAGAGAATATCCGAACCTCCCCATGTTGGGTTGGATGGATCATAAACCACATCTTCACCTTCCTCCTCCGCTGGAATGTACAACTCGGAATCCATTACTTCCAACACACCCTTTCTCAAAGAAGCGTATGGAATATCTGGCAACCGACCATTATCATAGGCGGTCAACCCCAAAAGTAACTCGTGTTCCCTGCCAGATGGTAGGAATATTTTTTTTCTCACGTCCTGCCTCCTTTAGAACCTCTTCCTACATATAAGCATAAAGACGAAATTAAGTCAAATTCTCTCCACTGTGCGCGTGCCAGGGGTCGAACCTGGGACCTACCGAGTATCAGTCGATTGCTCTACCAGCTGAGCTACACGCGCGTGTAAATTACTAAAAAAATATAGCAAAAAATCTAATATTTTACAATCAAAAAATCACCCTTCGAAAATCTCAGGGTGATTTTTTGTATATCATTCTTTATTTTGTTCCGTTCGTGTTGTCTTTCCAACTGTCATATGATTTTGGGTTCCATCAAACCACCCGTCCAAGTTTTTGCTAATGCAAAAATTTAGGAGGGTATCGACTCGTATCGTTTCGCAAAGCGAAACGGGTTTCAAATTGAATTATTCCACGACCAGCTTCCGCTAGCCGTGCCTTGTTCATGTGTTATCCTTAATTTTCATTAAGGCATGGACTATATCTTCACCTCTTTATATTTACTAGAAAGAGGGTCAACGTTTTATACTAAATATGCATTATCGAACATACTAATATCTTCGTTCCACTTGCATGGAACTCCAGTCTCTACAGTGTCCTAGAAGAATCACATATTTATCCGAGCTTATATTGCATCGAGGGAATAATGAACTCTTTTATAAGTTCTCTAAATTTTTCTCTCGATTCTTTTTGCCAAATGGCAATCCTGAAATATCCATGATTGTCTTCAGTGTTTGAATGAATACCATGCATTTTTTCAAACAATGTGACAATCCGTTTATTCTCTAAAAAACTAAACGATTGTGTATTGAGATGATATCCTCTTGGTTTATTATTACTTTTTACGATGTTACCATCATCCATAAACCATACTGCCAACACTAAAGGTGATTTTATGTATTCCTCCATTAGTTTCGGTACTATTTTCTTTCCTTTTGGATAAAAAATAGAATACAATTTTGATATTTCTGAATGACTGATGGTACCGATAGTGTATGAGTGATTTCGCTCATACCATCGTGGTGGTTTTAGTGCAAATGGTTTTAAATTTTCATATTGCCAATCAGCATACTCTTTCTGTTTTTCTGATCGAGTAACTCTTAAGGCATAATGCGTTTTTGACCAATTTGGCACTAAATATCCATCTCCAAGCACACTACCAATTACAATCTCGCGTTGATATTTGGTCAACGGAATAGTTTTTAGTTTTCTTATTTCGGATGAATATGTGATTCTTCTAGGTTCCCTCGGTATTGCCTTCATACCTTTATTCATAGTAACATTATTATAACAAATAAAGAGGAGGGTTTCACCGATTTCAGTTGATTTTTTCTGTCAGATTACTCTTGACAGGTCGCAATTTGTATTTTACAATAACGACTTACTCTTTGTCATTGAGTTTACCGTGGTTTAGCATACGCTAAGCTTCGGGTACTCCCAACTCCCCTGAGTTGACGGGCGGATTTCGATAACTATTATGTTTCGAGTTCCCTCCCGCCTAAATTTTGCGAAGCAAAACTTGGGCGGGACCATATCGCTTCCCGTAATTCACGACTTTGGACGTAGCGAGCGGATTTCCCGCACTACGCGAGTTCGGTAATTTCAAGAATTACTTCTAGAACTATCGATTTTGTCCTTCCCATCCTACAGACACTTAGTGTCTGTAGGATGGTACTACGACGCAGCTGACTTCTTGTGGATAACTCCACAAGATCTCCTTGGGTCATTTGTCATTCTTTTCCAGACATCCCGATCGAGACTTTCGTGGTACTTCCTTCTGACTCACCGCAGAAGTCGCACATCTCTTTTTATGATCGGGCTGTCTTTTGCTACTAGGATCCTTCAGTCCATTCATTACTGCTGTGAACCTACCCTTTCGCTATTTTCATACTCCTATGAAAGGCCGGATTTTAACCGACTAGACCTTGACAAACTGCCAAGCGCATTGTATTCTGAGTACAAGACTTGAGAACGTATTCACCGCGGTATGTCTGACCCGCGATTACTAGCAAATCCAACTTCATGGGGTCGAGTTTCAGCCCCCAATCCGAACTGGGACGGCTTTTATTAGGATTAGCTCGGGGTTTCCCCGTCGCAGCCCGTTGTAGCCGCCATTGTATTATGTGTGTAGCCCAAGATATCAAAGGGACATGCTGACCTGGCGTCATCCTCGCCTTCCTCCCCGCTCAAGTTTTTCCAGAAAGTTATCAACCAAAGTTAATATTCGCCACAAAAAATATTTAAATAATACTTAGTGACATTATCTCGAAAAAATTTGAGCGGGGCAGTCTCGCCTGATACGTGTAACAGACAACGAGGGTTGCGTTCGTTACCCCACTTAAGGGAACGGTTCAAACTACGAACTGACGACGGCCATGCATCACCTGCCTAACTGTCCTTGTGAGACTCCGCCATTTCTGGTGGATTCAGTTAGGTTTCAAATCTTGGTAAGGTTCTTCGTTTATCCTCGAATTAAACCACATAATCCTCTGCTTGTGCAAGTCCCCGTCTATTCCTTTGAGTTTTAACCTTGCGGTCGTACTACCCAGGCGGACAACTTAACGCGTTAGCTACGCCACGCAGAGGGTCGATACTCCGCATAGCTAGTTGTCATCGTTTAGGGCGTGGACTACGCAGGTATCTAATCTGCTTCGCTACCCACGCTTTCGTGTTTCAGTGTCAGGAGTGGCCCAATGTACTGCCTTCGCTTTTGGTGTTCCCCATGATATCAACGGATTTCACCCCTACTCCATGAGTTCCATACATCCCTGCCATCCTCAAGTCTTTGCCGTTTCGCCCGCACATCCGAGGTTAAGCCCCGGGTTTTAACAAGCGACTAACAAAACCACCTACACACCCTTTACGCCCAATGATTCCGGATAACGCTCGGGGCACTCGTATTACCGCTGCTGCTGGCACGAGTTTAGCAACCCCTTATTCTTGAGGTACTATCAATAAACTTTCTCCCTCATAAAAGATGTTTACGTCCCAGAGGGACTTCATCCATCACGCGGCGTCGCTCGATCAGACTTTCGTCCATTGTCGAATATTCTCGGCTGCGGCCACCCGTAGGTGTATGGTCCGTGTCGCAGTACCATCGGTGGGGGCCAAGCTCTCACTCCCCCTAAGCGTCACTGCCTTGGTAAGCCATTACCTTACCAACTAGCTGATACTCCGCAGGCCATTCTTTTAGCAATAAATCTTTACTCGCCCAACTTTTTTAATAACAATACCGCCGTCAGTGATATTGCGACCAAAAAAGTTGAGCGAGACTATCAAGTATTATCCAATCTTTCGACTGGTTATTCCTGACTAAAAGGGATGTACCCACGTGTTACTACCTCGTTCGCCACTACCAGCTCCAGTTCTTGCGAACTGGAGCTGGTCGTTTGACTTGCATGCCTTATCCACGCCGCCAGCGTTCATCCTGAGCTAGGATCAAACTCTTAATAAAAGTTTGATTGATTTCCCCATTAGGGAAATCTTGTCGAAAATATATTTTGCTGTAAGGCAGAAATATTTTTCGACCAACTTTGAATTGAACGGAACAAAACAAAAAATAATATATAGTATTTTGTATTCTGGCTGTTTGTGATGTATGAATTCTTTTGTGTATTTTATTGATGTTATCCGAAAGCATTTATAAGAAATTTCATACATTCGATAAAACTTGAAAGTTTTATCTCAGTATCCTCAATTTTGTACTCACGGAATACCGCGGACAAAATTGGGACTTGCACTTATAAATACGTTCTATATCCGCACACTAACTTTGTCATCGTCCTGTTTTTCAAAACAAAACTGGCATTACTTCTAGGTCATTATCAAAATCTGATTCAGGCAAACATATCCTATCAGGACATAAAAACAATGACAAAGTTAGTGTGCGGATAAAATTCATTTGAATGTCAACGAACTTTTGTGAATGAAAACAGCCGAACTTCGGCAATTTCAGACACCTAGATAGTATAATCATATTCAAATACAAGTCAACCCCTAAATAAATCTTGGTTTATTAGAACTTTAGCAAAAGAATTTTCTCATTAATTACTAAATTACTAACAGTATACTGGTAGTAATTATGCACGCCACTTAAGGTCTTTCGTCCAGTATTTCCTTCCGATTTTCGGTGGCATAATTCCCCCAACCGTCATAATATTCCATATCAATTTCTCGAGATCCAGTTTCTCTTTTTTAGATATTTTCAAAATAGCATCGTATTTTCCAATTTCAATACCAAGAAATATCTTTGTAACAGTTGTCGGACTGACCCCGAGAACTGCTGCAACCCTTTCATGTGGAGTATTACTTGTAAGCATCAGAATGATAGCTAACCGTTTGGCAAGCATAATCTTTTCTGTAGAAGTAAGCAGTCCATTTGCTACTTCAGAAAGGTTTCCCTTTCTTTCACTTTGCCCCAAAATTGTGAGGAGTTTTGCAAACAACTTTTCTAAAAATTTAGGGTCTAATTTTTTACTCGATACATGTGGCATATATACATTTATTAATTGTAAATACTTACATTACAAATACATTGATAACAATAGTATAATACAATCTCTGAATTACCACCAGTATACTGTGAGTAATTATGAGTAAGATTTAAATATTAATTACCACCAGTATACTGTTGGTAATTGTATCGGGAAAGAAATGTACATAATATGTATAGGAGATACTTTAACAACAGAAAAACCCGCCGAGTGGCAGATTATTCTGCCTTTCTTGCGGGTCACTAAAATAGTCTCGCTGCAATCTGGAAAAGCTTTTCGGCTCGCCAAATTTCGCCACAACTACTTTGGTTGGTTAAAGAGGTTTGTTTATCTCGAGCCAAACTCCTTGCATGGTCATCATCTCGAGCAGAAAATTCTTCAGTTTTTACATTCTCTCTTCGATGCTCTCCATACGCATATAAAACAACTAGGTATTCGTTCATCATAACCTCCGGAACCAAAAATACCACAAACTATTTCTTTTGCAACTTTTCCAAAGTAACAAGCAAAGGCGAAGCCACAAAGATGGATGAGTATGTTCCTGCGATGATGCCGATGAGAAGGACGAAGGCGAAATCTTTTGTGGATGAGCCACCCAGAAAGTACAGAGAGATGAGGGCGAGGAAGATGGTGAGACTAGTGTTGATTGAACGGCCGAATGTTTGACTGACAGAGGCACCTACAGTTTGCTCAAAACCTCCACTTGGAGGCCTTGCCTCCAAGTGGAGGTTTTCACGAACACGGTCAAAGACAACGATAGTATCGTGAACAGAATATCCGAGAATTGCCAAAAGAGCAGTAACAAAAAGCAAATCAATTTCTCCTCCGTGGAAGTGACTCCATAGAACAAAAACACCTGTTGGAATAATAACATCGTGAGCTAAAGCGACAATTGTGGCCAAACCATATTTCCACGAAGCCACCGGCTGGGAAACTTTGCGAAAAGCAAATGTAATAAAAAGGACAATACAAATAATAACAATTATTATGGCTATAATGGCTTTATTTTTTAACTGACTGCCAACTACTGGACCGATGGAGTTAAATCTTTCTTCCTTGGCCAGATTTATCCCCAAGCCCAACATTGGGGAAAGAGTTTTGAGTACAACTGTTTTTTCTGCCTGGGTTAAATCACGAGTTTTCAAAATATAGTTTGTATTTCCTGATGGAGTGAGAATGTATGCTCCAAGGTTGAGCTTATCAAGCTCTGCTTTAATTGTTTCAAGAGTGGGTCTTTCTGTAACGTAACTGACTTCCAAAATAGAACCTCCCTTGAAATCAATACCAAAGTTAAAACCAAAGAAACTGACAACAACAATTGAACCAACAACAAGAAAAGTGGACAGTACAAAGAAAAATTTTCTGTGATTTATGATGAACATGGAAGTGAGTTATAAAGTTTGTAAAGTTATAAAGTTCATAAAGTAAATTCAGAGGAAGTTAAAAGTGGAAACCGTTAGAAAAAAGAAATTTTTTAAATCGCGACTCACTCTTCGGCGCGATTGCAAAGAGAAATGTCCGCGATACGGTGATTGCTGTAAACATTGAGATAAGAACTCCGAGTCCAAGCGTCAAGGCAAATCCTTTTATAGCTGATGTGCCAAGCCAAAATAAAATGACGGCGGTGATGATAGAGGAAATATTTGAATCGCGGATAGAGAGCCATGCTCGAGAGAAACCTTCGTGAAGACTATCTGACAAATTTTTTCCTTTCTTTAATTCTTCTTTCATTCTTTCAAATATCAGTATGTTTGCATCAACTGCCATACCTATAGAGAGAATAAATCCGGCAATGCCAGCAGAAGTCAAAGTAACTGGAATAAGTTTGAAAATTGCCAACGACAAAATAATATAAATGCAAAGAGATACGGAGGCAACGCCTCCGGGCAATCTATACCAAAGCAGGAGAAAAGCCACGATCAGAGTAAAGCCAACAATACCTGCTTTGACTCCTGCCGTCTTGGCATTCTCGCCCAAAGATGCGCCGATAGTTTGCGTCCTTACAAGTTCAATCGGCACTGGAAGGGCACCGTAATTTAAATCCCTTACTAAAGCTTTGGCTTCATCCCTTGTAAAACTTCCAGAGATGATGGCTTTGCCGTCTTTAATCTCATCTTGAATAACAGGACTGGAAATAACTTGACCATCAAGAAAAATGGCCAGAACCTCTCCTTTGTGTTTGGAAGTTATATCTGCAAAAAGTTCTCGACCTTCGCTGTTAAAAGTGATAGAGACAATCGGTTGACCTGCAAGCTGTGCCCCACCCGTGTCTGTAAATTGAAGTTGGGCCCCGTCTAGGTACTGTCCACCAAGTCCTGTCGGCAAAAAGAGTTCTGCCGTTGTTTTTGTTTTTAATTCTTCCTCTGTAAAATTCTTTGCTTCGGGGCGAATAAGCATGAAGTCAAGCTGTGGTGTTTTGCCAATAAGAGCGATGGCTTGATTTATATCTGTAACACCCGGAAGCTCAACTAAAAGCCGATGCTCGCTTCCACCCGTTACAATACCTGGATTCTCTACAGCAACTATTGGCTCGGACACTCCGAAAATATTTATTCGTCGCTCAATAACATCGCGCAGAGATGCCATGGCATCAGAAACGCTTCCAGATTTGACTGTTGAAACATCGGCCCGATATGTCAGTTCCGTTCCACCGTTTAAATCAAGACCGAGCTTGAACGTTCCAGTGCCGAAATTGCCGGTGCCTGTGGCACTGCCTTTTCCCATAACAAAAAAATAGCCAACAAAAAACACTATAATCAAGAGTATTATGGACAGCATTCTGTGTTTCAGCATATTCCGTTATTATATGCTGTTTTATTAAAAAATCAAATAAGAACCTCAAAGTGAATAATAAAATTAGACCACATCTTTGCGATCGCAAAGATGTGGTCTAATTTTATTATTCAAAACTCCCAAGACCTGAGCTAGAATTCCTGGTAATTGAAGTTGCGAGGGGCAAAACTAGCATTGACTGATTTTGCTTCGTTTATAATAAGAGAACATATGCCGGTGCCAGAACAACCACTACCAGACCAACCGTTAAATTTCCAATATGACGAAGATGGAGTTGCTGTTAGAGTAACAGAACTCCCGTTTGTATAAATAGCTGTACACGCAGGAGTACCGGTAATCAAACAATTTATAAGTTTAGGATTTTCACCACTTGTTACCGTACCACCAGCTGTTTTTGTGACAGTAACAGAAAATTGAGTTGGCGGAGGAGTGGTAATAGTCAATGTGACCGGAGAGAGCTGGCAGGCAGTAGCGCCATTACTATTAGTCCAATCATAAGCACCCCTTATCTCAGCTTGACCAGAATTAAGCCCTGTGACTCTATTACCGACAACAGTAGCCACGCCGGTATTATTGGAAACAAAACTGCCACCGGAAAAACTTGAAGGCATCGGCGAAGCGGTTACGAACCGACCAACATTAATTGAAGAAGAAGACAAAGTAACAGTACCAGATGGACATGACACACGACAACTAGTCGGGGTTATAGGTCCGACACTGTTGCTCAAGTTTTGACCAGCCTGATTGTAGGCCACGATAATATAATTATGAGAAGAAAAAGTATTAACATTGGTGTCGGTGTAAGAGGTAACATTTGGTTCGACTCCGGCATATTGTCTTACAATCTGACTAGTGCCACGCCAGATTTGAAAACCTTGTTCGTTGTTGGAATTATCCTGCCAAGTCAAGCGTATCTGCCCACAGGTTGCGTTGCTAGCCTGCAAGTTGGAGGGGGCGACTGGCACAGGAACCATGCACCTGCCATAAGCTTGGTTCCAAGCAGTCCCAGATATGCAACTGGCAGTGACAGCGCTTTCAGCAAGTTTAGTATTATTATTATAAAGAAAGAAAGTTGCTCTGTCGTATGGCACAGCAAAAGGAACATTGGTCCCAAAATTTGCAAGAGGTGGGTTAAAACCAGCAGACGGGTTTCTGGCAACGGAAGAGATGCTGATAGGATTTGTGGTAGTCCAAGAAAAATTTATATTACAAGTAGAAGCTCCAGACGCAATGACACAAGAAGAAAGTCCGGGAGGGTTAGTGGGAGCAAGAGTGCCGGACATGGGCAAAGTTGGCACGCTTGCAGTGCAACTACCGGAAGTTGTACCGCCATTTATGCCGCCGCAGAACCAACTAACGCTGTTACCGGGCGGCGGGAAATTGGGTGTAGCGCTTGGAATTCCTGGTGAACAGTAAGAATCATAGCCATAAGAAGTAGAACCGGTTGGATATGTTTTATTGGCTGTGCCGCAAACACCGTCTAATGGAGGTGTGGGAGTCTCTTCTTCTTCGCATTGAGCATCGAATCCTGCGCCAAAACAGCACCTCGCAGTTTCACTCCCTGCCGTGACTGTGGCTTCTCCGTTGCTGATTGGTGAACATCTTATTGAATATGATTCGCCATTATTAGACAGCACAGTGCAAATATTATTATTTGTCCAACTGTATAGAGAGTTGTTCGACCCGCCAGAAGCTTTGAAGCTGAATTCATACGGAGAAGACCGGTCAGTTTGAGTAGCGGGGGAACAAGATAACCCGGTAGGTGGAGGAGGTGGAGGAGGAGGGAGTGGTTGTACCACTATCTTTGGTTTGACTGTCAAAGTAACCTTGTTGCTCGTGCAAGTGACAGCGCCGTTCGTATTTTTTACATTGAAATAGACGTCGTATGTACCTCGCGTGTTGTATGTATAGGTGCCGGAAGTATCTGTCCGTCCTCCCCATTCACCCGGAACATCATTTTGAATGCTTGAGCCACTGACATACCAGAAATACGGCAAGCCGCTCGGCACGGAGGAAACCGCCCAATAGACACTCTCGCCCTCGGTAATAGTTTTGGCATTATTGCTTGCGCCGCTTGCGGTGAGTTGGCAAGTGGTGGCTGTCGGCTGTGCCGAACATTGCGCATTTGCCCCGCCGTTGCTTCCAGCACAAGTCCAATTCCATGGTCCAGAACCACTTACGGAAGAAGCAGTGCCAGTTTCGCAGATTGTTCCAGAAGGGGCAGAAGAAAGTATTGCTCCGTCCGGAGGTTTCTGACATGTTCCATTAACTGGTGTAACCGGTGTTTGGGGTTGAGAAGACACAACGTAATTTACGGTAACAGTTTCAGAAGAGGGATTAACGACTGTGGCATTTTCCCCAGTGGCTTGAACTTGAAAAGTTGCCGAACCGGAAGTTCCTGGATTACCGATAACAGAAACTGAAAAAGGCTTATTTGTCGTAACACTCTGTCCTATAGGACATTGTATAGAAATACTATATTTAAACAAAGTTTCGGAAATATATGGGCAATCCGTAATCGTAAAACTTCCCCCATTCGTCGTATTAACATTTGAAATAACACCTGAACCCGTTGGCGCGCTAGGACTAAGGTCAAACTGATTTTGAATTAAAGAATTTGTAGAAACCGCGAGACTGGCTGTTTTGACCGTGCGGGTGGTCATAGCCAAAAAATCCAGTTTGGCATCGTCGTCAAGATTGAAATAAATGCCGGTGATTACTCTACCCGAAGGAGCGCGAGCCACGGCCTTAAGCTCGCCCGGAACATTATATCCGCGGGAAGAGCAACTACCGTTGTATTGGTATCCGATTAACTTGGTTTGGAGATTTATATATTCCTGATAAAAACACTCATCGGGCGGAGAATCGTTATTGCCGGGTTTGCCACCAGATGTATCGGCTCCCCATGTCCAACCGGTTACAATATCGCCGGAAACTGGATTAAAATATTTTATATTTGCGCTTCTTCCCGAGTCGGGAGCGCCCGCCGAGCAATATGTCATCCGCCAAGTAAAGTCGGCAAATCTAAAGTCCACGGAGCCGTCGGCATTAATCGGAGCTGTCTGAATCCCAATGACACATTTGTGGTCATCGGAGCCGTAACCAATAGCGGTAAGCCCGTATCCTTCGGGAATTGTTTGTATCTCGCCTGCGGAAGATGGATTATTTACTCCCCATTGTCCATAGTCGGCATATGCCGGTGTGGCAAAGGTCAAAAGCGACAGAAAAGCAAGAATTGACAGAAAAATATTACGAATTTTTATTGTCATTGTTTTTTATTTATATCGGAAACAACTAAACTGACGCTGACCATATTTTCAAACTGGTTCTGGTTGACAATGCGAACGGTCATCAGTTGTTCCGTTGAACCGGAAATTTTATTGCCGGACATATTATAGACCTTGCCAGAGACATTATCTTTGTCCAAAGTAACAGTATATCCGTTCTTTGTCAGATAGGCTTCAAAAGCGTTTGCCGAAGCCAGAGCGTTTGTGTCCGTTATATACGCATACGTCGCTTGGGTATGACGGATATCGTCGGCATCTTTATTTTCTTCCACTGTTTCAATGTAGCTTTCAAGCACTTTCAAAGGGTTTTTGTCAATCGGCAAGCCGGAAAGACCTGGCGGAATGACTTCTCCCAATTCTTCACGGCTACGACCGGCATCTTTCGGAATGGAAGCGCCTATCGGATTGTCGTTTTTATCGGTTTTATGGACCCTGCAAAATTCCGGAGGGCATATTTCAGATTGAGAAAACAGCCAGATATGAAAATACTTTGCCGCCAAAAATAATATACCTCCAAAAACTGCGACATATAAAATTACCTTAAACAAACGATTCATATTGGATATAGTATAGGTCGTATTGATTATAATCGCAACATTTTTATCCACAAAAAAATGCCGGGGAAGCATTTGCTCTCCGACATCCTGTCTGAGAGCAAATGCTCTCAGATGACAATGTACTAAAACGTAGTCCCGCTGGAAAAAGTGGAACCACTCATCGGTATGCTCATGACGGCAATCAATTGGTCAGAGCTAACCTCAATCAGCCCTCCGCTCCAGTTCGCCTTGAGTTCGGGCGCAAGTTCAGTGATGAACTTCGCCACCTGACCTCCGGGTGGAATGGAGATACTGACTGATGCCACTATCTGACCAGCCATGTTGTGGACCAGCAAACGCACGTTTGCCGGCACATAATTGAAATTACAGATAGCAACACCGATATCGGAATTTTGATTGGCCCGAACGGCCTGAAAACCAAAATTCTTGGAAGGTTCCACCGGAAAAACGGCGGCTTGACCCTCCACCACTCCGTTGGGCTGGTAACTGTACGTTACCTGGACTTTGACGGTATCCTTTCCGTCAACAACACTGACAATAGCGCTCATGGCACCGACAGTAACCGTCGGCTCTGCTGACTGTAACACGTTCGTCCATGAACCCTTTGGCGGAATTTCGCCGGGATTGTACCCGGGAGTCAGTATCAATTCTCCGCTCCTGCGCACAATCGGGGCGTACAGATTTGTACCGTCCTGGTTACCAAACCCATAGGTTACTTGCGCGCCACTGTTCGAGATGTTAGTGGCCACTATGGTGGTCACCCACCCACTACCATAAACAATTTGTGGGAAGGCAATCCGATGCAGATTATCAAACACTTGGCCGAAAGCCAGTGGTGACATGATGCAAAAAACTAGCACAAACAGAACCGAGGAAACAAGAACTTTTTTCATAGACACCTTTCTGGCCTTTTTGGCCGAATTGAATTTTGAATTTTAGTGCGTTGTCAAAAAACAGAACGATACAAACTGTCCTATGTCAATGCTATCACACTCCCCCATTTCCTGTCAAACCAAATATGTAAATACTGTGTATAAACTGTTAATAACAATGAGTATATCTTGATTTTATTGATTTTATTGATTTTTATTTATATCAGAAAAAATCATACTGATAGTGACAATATTTTCAAATTGATTTTGAGTTGCAACACTTACGGTTATAGATTCATTTATATTGTCACTCTTTTTAATACCAGATATTGTAAAGTTAGTTGGCTTAGAATTTTCTTTATACAAAGTAACATCATAACCTTCTGCTTTTAAATATTTTTCAAAATTTAGAGAAATAACCGTGGAACTTTGGGAAGTAATATAAGAATAAGTTATTTGCCGATGAGCTTCCTCCTCTAGAGTACCTGCCACACTTTCCAAATAACTACTGATTATTTTCAGAGGTTTCGGGTCTACTGGCAACTTTGACGGAAATCCGGTAGGAGGGATATTGCCAAAATCTTGGTGGACACGACCTTCCTCGTTATTGGGTGTGCTCATAGTCTGACCATCTGTGCTAACAGTGTATGTGCATTTATCCGGAGGACAAACTTCGTGACCGAAAGGTCCGAGATTAAAAAAATTTAATTGCTAGAAAAACAGCTAGAAGAATCACAATTGAAATAAAAATTTTAGAGTTCCGACTCATTTATATATTATACTCTAGCGGATTTTGAAAGACAATTATTTTATCCACAAAATTTTATTGTCCTAGTTACAGCCACTTTACAATATCGAGCTGTAATATATACTTATCTATAGAAATCATGGGTAGCCAGACTGTGATTTACTTTAGCTCTCGGAAAGGAGGTGAGATTATGGGAATTATCAGCAATTTCTTTGGTATGAGCAAGGAACAAGCTGACCGAGATGTGGACAAGGGACACGCCGAACCTCGCAACGATGCGGAGGATGCGGCAGCGTTTGACTACTGTAACGAAGCACTCGAAACTGGGAACGACCCTATCCCAAGCGGAAATGAATCGAGTGAGAAGTAAGAAGAAAAGGTCGGTAGGTGAAAACTTACCGACCCTTTAATAATAATGAAAATATGTTTGATAAAAAATCTGAAAAAGAATTAAAAATGGTCGAAAACGCTTTGCAGGATGAACAGAGCAAGGGTGATTTTAAAGAATACCTAAGACCGCTTGTAGAAGATATAGCTGATAAATTTGTAAACAATGATCACGCTAAAGGAATATCTCGAAGAAAGTTGATTGAAGCTGGATGGACTCATTTTGATTTTGCATTAAAAAAATATAAAATGAGAGCAGATTTAATACTGGAGAATAAAAAGGATGTCTTCTTCTTCAGCACTTATTTCACTTGGTATATAAGACAGGGAATTGTTGAGTATTTAAATTCTCTTAAAAAGACCCGAAACTAAAATATTTAATAATTTTTATTATAAAAAATGCCAAGAAGCATTTGCTTCCGGCATGTTCCCCAGAAGCAAATGCTTCTGGGGTGCAACGCACTAATTCTGTGGTAACGGGAACGTCGTTCCCGAGGAGAAGGTAAAGTTTCCTTCCATATTTACCGTCGTCTGAAGTGTCATCCCGGCAATCGGCACATCAGAAGTGACTTCCACCAGTCCTCCAGACCAGTTTGAGGGTAGAGTGGTCATTTCTCCAAGAAACTTGGCTATCTGGCCGTAGGGCACAATGGTTAGAGGAAAAGAAGCGACCTCTTGTCCCATTCTGTTTCGTCCCCTAAAAGTAAGATTGGCAGTCCTGCCTGTGGCGTTTGTGATAGCCACTCCTGTTCGCAACTCATCTTGGTCTGGCTCAATAGAGCGTACTGCGTGAAAGCCAAAGCCCATGGAAGGTTCGTTTACAGAAACCGCGGCCTGACCCAGGACTGTGCCGTAAGGAGCGTAACTGTACTGCATGGAAACCTGTACAGCATTTTGCCCACTTACACTCCGTGTGATTATGGCTCCAAGACTTCCAACCACAGGTGTTAAGCTGGGCGAAGTGAGAGTAACTTGGACAGAACCCCCCGGAGGTATACCGCCTGGGTTGTAACCAGTGGAATTCCAAAACAGCTGCGGAAATCTGGCATCGGTCAACTTCACAAGAAGTGTTGAGCCATCTTGCATGCCGAAAGACAACACCACCTGGGTAGGAGTGGACGACACATTGGTAATGGTAACATCCGTCCTGTACCCCCCACCTATAACAAGCTGTGGACCGTAAAGTCCAACATGTCCTGGCAACCAAAACGTCATCTGCCCGTTAGCCATAGTCGGTACCAGAAAGTACGCCAACACGAACACGAATGTCAATAACTTCTTCATGGAACCTCCTCTGGCCTTTTGGCCGAATTTTGAATTTGAATTTTAGTGCGTTGTCAAAAAACAGAACGATACAAACTGTCCTATGTCAATGCTATCACACTCCCCCATTTCCTGTCAAACCAAATATGTA
>Ga0209343_10000265_pt1 | contig 72612 bp, 81 predicted proteins | sample RifCSPlowO2_02_FD_184026 | JGI IMG/M metagenome (GOLD analysis project Ga0209343, IMG submission 184026) | Groundwater microbial communities from Rifle, Colorado - Rifle CSP2_plank lowO2_0.2 (SPAdes) (version 2) | ecosystem: Environmental > Aquatic > Deep subsurface > Groundwater | place...
CGTTTTGCTGTAGCGGTCAAAGCTGCCCGCGGAAAGTGTCGTTTGTTTCATCGTTCCACTCCGTTTGTTCGATCTTCGCTTCTGACATCGTGAAACGAAATCGTTCAGGACTTAATCAGAGATTCCCAAGGGGGTTTCAAATGAAAAAAATTATTATTTGTTTAATTGTCGCTGCTGGTCTAGCTGGTTGCGCTTCACCTGCACAAGTGGATGGAATGATTGCTAGGCATGTCGATGTCGCCAAGGCTGCCGCAAACACCCAAACCAAAAACAGTATATCCCTGAATAATGTCAGTGGTGGAAGTGAAACAAACCCCCTTTGGGTATCTAAAGTTGCCGATGCCGATTTTAAATTAGCGCTTGAGAAATCACTCAAAGATGCCATGCTCTTATCCGGTACCGTTAACGACAGTAAATATTTATTAGAAGTTAAATTAGTCAGTCTTGATCAACCAATGTTTGGCCTAGATCTAAAAGTTACTGCTACGGCGGAATACATTCTTAAAGCGAAATCCACAGGTCAAGTCGTATATTCTAAAACCTTTGCCACTCCATTTACTGCAACATTTTCTGATTCAGCCATTGCAATACAACGCTTGAGAATGGCCAACGAAGGTGCTGTACGAAACAACATTGAACAAGTAATTGATGATCTCATTTCAATCAATATTGACAAGAATGCGGTTGCAATTAAATAAAGCCTAACGACATTCAACCCGGACTCCGCAAAAGCGCGGAGCCGATTAATTTTACGTTAGGGGTTTCGTATGGATTACTGGCTGCGCATAATCGGAATTCTTGCATTGGGGTTTGGTGCGTACTTTTTCCTCCGGAAAATTGACCCATTGGAGGGGAAGGACTACTCAGGCGTTCCACCCGAAGCAAAGCGAAAAATCTTAATTGGGATCGCAGTTCTTGTCGTTTGGTGGATTATTTTCCAATACTTAAAGTAGGTGCCAATCCATGAACGACAACCGTACCAAAGAAGAAATCGGAATGCAAATCGGGTAGGAGCCACATCGAGGAAAAATGAAAGATGACCGCACCGACTGCATATCATCAGATTGGCAAGTTCATCGTCTACTTCCAGCATGTAGAGGCAGCGATCAACGAAATCCTCGTCCTTCTCGCCAATGCGGACGACGAGGCGGTTCGCATCCTCGTCAATGAGCTTGAGTACTCGAAACGCCTCAAGACAGCGGATGTCATGCTTGCAAGGTTCGTTGATTTACAGCGCGCCCCTGACTTGTCTGCCAAGGTCGAGTTTCATAAGCTGATGAGCGAGCTTGGAACACTAGGTGAACGCCGAAATGATCTCGTGCATTCAAAGTACACCCAATGGCTCAATGTCGAAGGGGCTCTGGGCCTCATTCGTCGGAACTCAAAGCTCCGAGGTGGCAAGGGCATTCGCGAAGAAGACGAAGAGGAGCTTCTGCCTGAGGCATTCAATGCGGATTTTGAGCGTCTTGATAGCGCCCTTCAGCGGCTTGAGGTGTTTCGTTTGAAAGTTGTTGATTGGCTGTATCCCGATGTGCAGGCCTAACGATGGCGCTCAACCTCGCTCCCTTCGGTCGCTGGACGCTGCGCGATAAAGCCGCGCAGCGCCGGTGACTTCTACGTTGGGCATCAAGAACCTCACATGCCTGGAATGTGACGTTCCTGTTACGCTTAACGACTTGATTGTCAAGCCGCTTGCGGCTATCATTCAGCCATGAATACGAAAACAAAGAATTTTCTTCGTGGCGCAGGGAGTGTGATGGACTTGGCTCCTGCGCGCAATCTGCGGCAGTTGGCACCGCGTCGTAGTGGTGCTGAACGCATGGCTAGTCATTTCACTCATGTCGGCGAGTCTGTTAGCCGCGCTTGCGGTTCGTTCGCTGATAATGGCTCGACCACAGTCACAAAAACCAAAGCAGCCTAAGAACGCCGTTAGTACCGCCAATGGTGCGGTTACTGCTCCAGGCGCAAACGGCAATAGCAAGCCTGTTGCACAGTTCCAACAATCCACTTTTTCCGGCCCCATGCCGCCTCCTTCAGTTCTTGAGGGGTATGAACGTCTCGTCAAAGGTGCCGCTGAACGCATCTTGATAATGGCCGAGTCAGACGCGAAGCACCAACAAGAAATCGAATTTGCAGCCTTGCGCGCAATGGAGGCCGAAGTAAAAAGAGGCCAGTTTTTCGGTTTCGTAATTGGCCTCACCGCGCTTGGAGCCTCAATGCTGGCTCTGGCTATGGGTTCTCCTGCTGTTGCTGGAGTTATTGGCGGTACTACGGTCATCGGCCTTGTCTCTGTCTTCATAGTCGGTCGCGTCGTCAAACCCGATTAGTCCACATCTGGCTCCACATGCCGCCCAACCTGATTAAACGGGCCAGGGTCGAGTTGTTTTAAAAATAATTGGAAATAGACCACAGTTTCAAGCTATCTCAAACCGTCAGTTGTTCCGGCGGCGATCTGCGCTAGTACTATCTTATGCGCCGCTCATTCGCCTGCCAGAGCTATTGGAGTAAATAATACTGACAGCGCACCCTTGCACATCAACAATACACAATGGCATTATGCGCCCCGACGCTGCTGAATGACCGGGCGCAAGTGGCCGAATATATCTGACATCGCATACGTTTCGAGAGCCAACCGTGGACCATAAACTGTATATCGTCTGGAAAGATAGTTATTGCATTGGAATTCCGATAATCGATGAGCAACATCGGTGCATCGTCTCCATTATCAATTCAATACATTATTTTATCGAAGAGCACCGGGAGCTCGATGTGCTCAATTCGATTATCGACATGATGGTCCAGTACACGGTCATCCACTTCATGACGGAGGAGGCAATGCTCAAAGAAGCCGGCTATTCTCACATCGAGGAACATGTTCTGTTGCACCAACATCTAATCAAACAACTCAAGGTAGTGTCGCACAAGGCCGTGCAGGATTGCGACGTTGAGCCGTTGATGAAGCTGCTGAAGGCATGGTGGCTGAGCCATATCAACCATGAAGACCGGAAGTACGTGCCATTCATGACTTGAAATAACTTGGGTTAGCTCTGGTTACGGTATCAAATCCGCGCTTGAGTGCCGCGCCGTCATGGGCTTGACCTGTCGCGCGGCGATCACGCCGGGTGGGGCCCGATGGGCCAACCCGGCGCATCTGCATTACTTTTCGTCCAGCTTGATCGCCACATAGGAAGCCGCTTCGCCGCGCCGTACCAGCAATGCGACATTGCGCCCTTTGGGGATCTGTTTGAGAATTTCATTGAACTGGCCCAACGAGCGGATCGAGGTGTTGCCGATCGCAAGCAGCACGTCCCCATGCTGCAATCCGGCGGATCGTGCGGCACCGCCCCTGACCTCTTCCACCAGCAGCCCGCCGCTGATTTCCAGTTCCTGTAGTTGCTCCTTGTCCAGCTCGCTGACAACGATGCCGAGGCGCGCGATCAGCCCGGCGACATCGTCGGCCAGTTTTTTGGCCGAGCGCGCCAGCTTTCCGTCTTCCGGCATCTCCGCAACCTCCACGGTAATTTGCTTGGTGCTGCCTTTGCGCCATAGCTCGACAACTACCTTGCTGCCGGGTTTGGTCGCCGCCACGATGCGTGGCAATTCGCTGGAGCTGTTCACCGGCTTGCCGTCAAATTTGAGAATGACATCGCTCGCCTCAATGCCCGCCTTGTCCGCCGGGCCGTTTTTCTCCACATTGCTGATCAGTGCGCCGGCAGGTTTGCTCAAACCGAACGATTCGGCCAGCTCGCGCGTCAGCTCTTGGATCATCACACCGATACGCCCGCGCGTCACCTTGCCGGTGCTGCGCAATTGCTCGGTCACCTGGGTCGCAACGTCGATCGGAATTGCGAAAGACAGGCCCATCGACCCGCCGGAGCGGGTATAAATTTGCGAGTTGATGCCGACCACTTCGCCGTTCATGTTGAACAGCGGCCCGCCGGAGTTGCCGGGGTTGATCGCGACATCGGTTTGGATGTACGGCACGAAACTGTCTTGGGGCAGCGAGCGCCCCTTGGCGCTGACAATGCCCGCCGCCACGCTGCTGTCGAAGCCGAATGGCGAGCCGATGGCGACGACCCATTCGCCGACCTTGAGTTTATCCGGGTTGCCCACGTTGACTGTCGGCAAGCCGGTCGCTTCTATTTTCAGCAGAGCCACATCGGTGCGTTTGTCCGCGCCGATAACCTTGGCGGAAAATTCGCGTTTGTCGGTGAGGCGCACGGTAATCTTGTCGGCGCTATCCACCACATGCGCGTTGGTCATAATGTAGCCGTCCGCGCTGAAGATGAAGCCGGAGCCCAGCGATTGCGACTCCCGCTCGCGCGGTACTTGCGGGGCGAAGCGGCGAAAGAATTCGTAATAAGGATCGCCTTCAGCGAAAGGGGTTCCCTGCGCGCCACGGATAATTTGCGTCGTGCTGATATTGACCACCGCAGGCCCTTGCTTCTCCACCAGCTCGGTAAAGTCCGGTAATTCCTTGGCGAGAACGGGCGCACCAAACATAATTCCAGCAACAACCACTGAATAAATAAATAGTTTTTTTAGCATAACGTCACCTCATGTTAAAAAATCAGGAATACCCACTCTGGTTGCAATGAGCACAAAAATAATAGCCATTAATTAATGCAAATCCGGATTGGGGGCGTATGCGCGAAATTGGGGGGCGACCGAGAAAGTTCAAGCCCCTTTGCTGCGGAGCGTCCAATTTATCCGCCTTTACGCCAGGCTGCGGCATATTGCCGACATTAGCGTTTTCCGTTGTAGCGTATTGAGTCAAGCACCTGTATCACCGTATGCGGCGGCACTTCGCCGACCACGGTAATCCAATGTTTGCCGACGGCCTTGTGGTACAAATTCACCGCGCCGCGGCTGATCAAGCCATCACTATCGTTCTCGTCCTCATCGTCTGGCTCTATGAAGATAGAAATTGCGCTCAGCCCGTCGGAGTAGACAATTTGCGTCACCGGCACATGCCTGCCACGCAACGTGCGCTCTATTTCCAGCGTTTTCTTGAATCCGCCCGGTATACCGCCAACCACCCAGCCGCTGTTCACCGGGGTGTCGCCTTTAGCGCTCCTTGGTGTCGCGGCGGGTTGCTCGTGTTTCCGGATGGCATCGTTAATCCAGGAACGGTCGATATTTCCGCCAATTTGCAGCTGGGTAAAGGCATACTGCTCGATCATCTGGTTCTTGTCACCCATCACCGCTGCCTTCAACAGCAATCCGGAATCGGTGTGCGCCCACATCTTGTGTACGTAGCGATAATTGTCCCTGGGCTTGAACATGATTACCTGCGTGTTATAGCCCGCCACGCGTTCTGTCCCTACCTGCATGGCATGATAATTTTCGCCCAGTGCGATTAACTGTTCCGGCAGCAGCGCCGGGAACATGCTGCGTACCTGCCGGCTGTCCGTTTGCACCATCTGGTGGTTGATAAGGCACCAGACCTGCCCGTGATGCCTGACGATTTCGCGTCTGGGGCCGTCCAGGCTCTCCAGTTTTTCATATTCTCCATCCTCTTCGACCACATGGGTGATGCGCGAAGTCTCGAAATGGTTATCGTGCTGGTAGACGAATACCCCGCTGTAATCGGTTTGATGAGCGGCAAAGGCAACGATCTTGAGCCAGTCGAGGCCGACATGTGCCTCTCCGGCATGGGTATGGGCGGCGGCAACCAGCAACAGGCCACAGAACACCGTACGCATTTTCATCGCCGCCCCCCCTTTGGTTTCCGTTGGCGTCATTTTTTGTCGGAACTATAGGCAGCGGTGCGAATATAGGACGCTCCGCCGCTCATATCCGTGCTGGGCGAAAATTCCTGGTGCGCCATTAAATAATCGTTGGACTTGGGCTGAATCTGCGCGCTGGCCGGACGTGCGCCAGGCTGTTGCATCGCTATCTGCGGCATAGCTTCGGATCCGACCTGTAACGACATCCAGGCCACGATGCCGATGGCCGACACAGAGGCGGCCGCCGACAGCGCAATTGCGCGGATTTTCCGTTTCATCGCATGACCGCGCGGGGCCAGCACGGTGGGCTCATTCCGCATGCATTCGCGCACTTTGGCACTCAAGTCGCAATGAATGTATTCGGGTTGCCGCAACACATCGCCGATCAGGTGGTAAACCTCCCAATCCTTGTGCGCTGCCGTGTCCCGTTTGACCCTATCCAGCAAGCCCTCTGTTTCATCCTCGAACAACTCACCATCCATCAGCGCGGAAATTTCTGTTTTCATTTTTACCACCTATTGCCTTTGCTGGTTTCCAACAGCGGCCGCAGATTTTCCGCTACCGCCTCGCGTGCCCGGAAAATTCTCGACCGCACTGTGCCGATCGGGCAATTCATCACACTGGCGATTTCCTCATAGCTCAAGCCTTCGATTTCGCGCAGCGTCAGCGCGCTGCGCAAATCTTCCGGTAATTGTTGCAACGATGACTGCACCACATCGACAACTTGTTTGCTCATGAGTTCATTTTCCGGCGTGCTGACTTCATGCAGCAAACCGCCATCCTCGAACGATTCGGCCTCCTCGTTATCGAACGGCGTACTGGTCGGCGCGCGACGCTTGTTTGCCAGCAGATGGTTTTTTGCCGTATTGATACCGATGCGGTACAGCCAGGTGTAAAACGCGCTCTCCCCGCGAAAACCCGGCAATGCCCGATATGCCTTGATAAAGGCATCCTGGGTGACATCCTCTGCCTCCGCCGGGTCGCGCACGAAACGGGAAATCAGCCGCCCCAACTTGCGCTGGTATTTTGTTACCAGCAAATCGAAGGCGTGCTTGTCGCCGCGTTGGACGCGTTCAACCAATTGCTGATCGACTTCTCTGTCTGACATCCCTGACCATTCCGATTGTCGTAATGAACGTCGCGCCGTTCGTGATGTGCGAGTATAACCGCTTGTAGCGCACTAAGTCAGCATGGCCATAAAACGCCGCATGTGACCCCGCCAAGAAAATTTAGTTCCCGGCAGCAAATCAGGCCATCACAGTGCGGCAGTTTTGCTATAGTCCCGGCTCCGACCAATAAACCGGAATTTGAATTGCTGCAATTTGACACCCTGATTATCGGCAGCGGCCTCGCCGGAATGGCGCTGGCTATCAAGCTGGCCGATCACCGGAAAGTAGGGTTGATCACTAAAAAATCCCTGCTGGACGGCGCGAGTGGCCAGGCGCAAGGCGGCATTGCCGCTGTATTGTCCGGAGAAGACTCGCTGGATGCGCACTTTCAGGACACCCTCACCGCCGGTGCCGGATTGTGCGACGAAACCGTCACGCGCTATGTGGTCGAGCACGGCAAGGCCGCCATTGACTGGCTGATCAACCAAGGCGTTCCGTTCAGCCGGGATGGCCCCGGCAGCGCGAACTACCACCTTACCCGCGAAGGCGGACATAGCCGACGCCGCATCATCCACGCAGCGGATGCGACCGGCCATGCGGTACAGGAAACGCTTGCCGCGCAGGTGCTGAAACACCCGAATATCACGGTACTGGAAAACCATCTGTCGGTTGACCTGATCACCGGCGGGAAATTCGGCCTACCGGATAAACGCTGCTATGGCGCATATGCCCTGAACAGCCTGAGCGACGAAGTCATCACCATCGCCGCCCAGGACACCGTCCTTGCGACCGGCGGCACCGGCAAGGTTTACCTCTACACCACCAATCCCGACACGGCGACCGGCGACGGCATCGCGATGGCCTGGCGCGCCGGCTGCCGCGTGGCGAACATGGAGTTCATCCAGTTCCACCCGACCTGTTTGTACCACCCGCACGCGAAATCCTTCCTCATCAGCGAGGCGGTGCGCGGCGAGGGCGGCATCCTGAAGCTGCCCGACGGCACGCGTTTCATGCCTTGGCACGACGAGCGCGCCGAGCTTGCGCCGCGCGACGTGGTGGCCAGGGCGATCGACTTCGAAATGAAAAAACGCGGGCTAGATTGCGTCTATCTCGACATCTCGCATCAATCGGTCGAATTCCTGCAAGAGCATTTCCCGACCATTTACGCGCGCTGCCTAAGCCTGGGCATCAACATCAGCAAAGAACCGATCCCGGTGGTTCCAGCGGCGCACTACACCTGCGGCGGTGTGGTCGCCGATTTGCATGCGCGCACCGATGTGGAAAACCTCTATGCGGTAGGCGAAACCGCCTACAGCGGATTGCACGGCGCCAACCGGCTGGCCAGCAATTCCCTGCTGGAATGCCTGGTGTTTGCGGATGCCGCGGTGCGCGACATGCTGGGCAAGCCACGCCGCGCATTACCCATGTTGCCTTCCTGGGACGAAAGCCGCGTGACAGACGCGGACGAGCAGATTGTCATCTCGCACAACTGGGCGGAACTGCGTCACTTCATGTGGGATTATGTGGGCATCGTGCGCACCAACAAGCGCCTGCAGCGCGCGCAGCACCGCATCCAGTTGCTGCAAGACGAAATCCACGAGTATTACAGCAACTTTCATGTCAGTTCGGATTTGCTGGAACTGCGCAACCTGGTGATGAACGCCGAGTTGATCGTCCAAAGCGCCTTGACGCGGCATGAGAGCCGCGGCCTGCATTTCAGCAAGGACTATCCAGGAATGCTGGCGGAGCCGCGCCCCACCGTTCTGGTACCGGCAAATTATTGAGCGAACCTCAGGTGCACGTTCAGTTCGCGAAACGCGCCTTTACCTACCGCATCGGGAAAAATAACGCGGGAGACCGACCGGTGACATCCCTCCGGCATGATATGCAATACGGCGAAACACGGGTTGGCAAAAGTCCTGGCTGTGGCGCGACCGGAAAATTTTGAGCCATCCCGCGCAATGATCGATATGCCGCCCCGGTCAAGTAAAACCTCTTGCCACGAACCAGGGAAAAGCAGCAAAACATCGCGCGCCAGATAATAAAGCAGGCTCAGCAGAATCAGTATGAAAATTGCCAGCATGGCAGTCAGCGGCATAGCGGTCAGTGCCGCCACGGTTGCGGCCAGCGCATGGGACAGCAACAGCAGCATGGCAAGGCGCGGCGAAGGCTTGACCGCCATGTGTCGAACCGTAAATCAGGCTATGAGAATGACGGCGATGCCGAGCAATACCAGTAACACGACGGCAATCAGCATTAAATTGCTGTCGTCCGGTTTTGCGGGCGGTTCAGCCGGATTCCGGGGTGCGTCAGGGGCAGGGCGGGGAGCAACGGGCGGGGCTTGGTGGAGAGGCTTTGCGGGTGGCGCCGCGCGGTTGATTGTTTCGGGGCTGGGACGCGCTATTTTCAGGGTCTTGGATAACTCGTCTACATCTTCGCTGGTGGCTGTCAGGGCAGCCAGCCGCATGGTCGCGGCGGCGGAATCGAAGGCTTGCGATAAGCTTGCAGCCGGCTTCGCCTCATCTTCTTCCATGTTCCGGCGCCCGCTAATATCGATCGCATTGGGCAATTTTTTTTCGCCGCCGGACAGCTGAGAAATATCGATCGGTTTTCCGGAACGCGGCAGGGTATCGCGGCAGGCGCGCAAGTCAGCGGAAAAATCCTTGGCATTCTGGTAGCGGTCCTCCAGCTTCTTGGCCAATGCCTTGGCCAGGATGAAATTGGCCATGTCCGGCACGGCGGGATTCAGCGTGCTGGGCGGCGTCGGTACCGCATTCAGGGTCTGGTACATGATGGCGTTGACATTTTCGCCGTTGAACGGCGACTCTCCGGTCAACATCTCATAGAGCATCACCCCCAGCGAGAAAATATCCGAACGCTGATCCAACGCCTTGCCCAGCACCTGTTCCGGCGACATGTATTTGGGCGACCCGAGCACCATGCCGGTCTGGGTGTGCACCGCCGAAGAAGCCATGCGCGCAATGCCGAAGTCGGTGATTTTCGCATGACCGTCACGCACCACCATGATGTTCGACGGTTTGACATCGCGATGCACGATGTCATGCTCGTGCGCATAAGCCAGCCCCTGTGCCACTTGGGCGGCGATATCCAGCACCTGATCGACCGGCAATAATCCGTCGTCGTTCATGATGTCGCGCAGCTCGCGCCCTTGCAGGAATTCCATGGCGATGTAAGCTACATCGCCGCTCTTGCCCACATCGTAAATGGTTACGATATTCGGATGGTTGAGCCGCCCGGCGGCCTTGGCTTCCTGGTAGAAGCGCCCTTCATATTCTTCTTTCTCATCCAGCGCGAGTCCGAGGTTAATTGTCTTGATCGCAACCACGCGGTCAATCAGAGGATCCTTGGCCTTGTAGACGATGCCCATCGCACCCTGTCCAAGCTCGCTGACAATCTCGTAACGCCCCAACTGGCTGATCATGATGGATATCGGCGAATGCGGGTTATTTGGCGAATTTGCCCTTCACGCTACGGAATACGGGGCCCCACATCGGATGTCCGGCTTCGGCTGGTTGCAGTTCGAAGGCCGGTTCGATTTCGAGCGCTTTTCTGAATGCGTCGCGGCATTGCCTGTCGCGTCCGGAAATGCAATGAACGAAAGCCGAATATTTATACGCGAGCACTTGATCGCTCTTCTTGCTCAGCCCCATCTCCAGCGCGCTATGCAGGGCATCCAAGGCGTTGTTGTAGTCACCATCTTCGTAGTTTTTTATACCGCTGGAAAGCTTTTGTTCTGCGAGACTGGGCTGAAAAAAACCGCCCCCCTTGCCCGTTGTGCCGCAAGCGCTCAGCAAAAGCATGGACAACACGGCAATCAACATCATGCGACTATTCGACATTTGAATCCCCCTGAATTGGTGTAAGCGCGATGCGTAGCGCATATATTTTTAATTGGCAAACTTGTGTTTTATTCTGACTTCTTCACCCGCATCGACCTGGATGTTCTTTGTGTATGCAGGAAAAGTAGTATTGCGTATTTCGATTTTATGCTGTCCCTGCGTCACCTTCAATTCCGCCAACGGCGGGCTGACGCCTTGCATTTTATCATCCAGATAGACTTCGCCCCATGGCACAACCACGATTTTTACTTGTGCCAGGCGGCTTTCCTTGATCGTGGCGGGTTTCCCCGGTTCGCTCTTTTTCAAGTCCGGTTTGGCTTCGGCAACGTTTTTTGTATCAGGTCTTGCAGCGGGCTTCGCGCTGCCTGTTTCCGCTGTCCTGCCCGCCGCAGGAGATGCGACCGGAACCGCCGGAGCAACCTCCGTTGCAGCCTCGGCTGCAACCGCGGATGCAGCCCCTACGCCGCTTTCCGCTTGCTCCTGGCCGTCAACCGGCAGGGCGGGCGCTTCGCCGTTATGCGCCGGTTTCAGCAGCATTATGCCAACCAGCACCACAGGGATGGCCACCGCCGCTCCGGCATACAGGGCGCGTTGCCTGGGGGCGGCCTGGGCAAAGCGCGTCCTGATCTGGCTGGTTACGTTGTTGCATCCGAGCGCAATGGTGTTCCAGCCGCCTCTGGCAGATGCCGCGAGGCGGGCTGCCAATCCCTCCTTTTGCAATTCGCGCAAATTATTGGCGATCATCTCTGCCGTTTTTTCGCCAAGATGGCCAATCGCGTATACCTCGTGCTCGCGCACATGCTTGTCGGTATGCGACCCCTGATAGGTAAACATTCCGGCGTATAGGGGTGAAAGGCGCGAAACCGCATCGAAATATGAGCGCGACACAAATATCTGGTCGGCATCCGCAAAGCCCATGATGCGCTGCGCGACGTTGATGCCATCGCCCACGATGTTGGGCTGGCCGTTGATATCTCTGACCAGGCGCACCGGCCCGAGGTTGATCCCCGCACGCACCAGCAGCGGGGGATCCTGGTTGGGGCCTTCGTTGAGTATGCTTTCGCGCAGGCTGAGCGCCGCTTTCAACGCGTCTTCGACATCGCCGAGGAAATTGATGGCTGCGCCGTCACCGGTATCGAGGATGATCCGGTCGTCTATCGGCACGTTGCTGATGGCTGCGGAGAGATAGCTGTTAAACCGGTCCTTCAGCGAAATTTGACCAGACACCGACTTCTTGGAATATTCGACGATATCCAAGAACAGCACGCTGCACATGATGGTCTTATTGCTGCGCTCTTCCATTCAGTTTCCCAATAGCATGCACGCTGTCAATTTTCCGAAAGTTCCGGCCAAGGCGATTGGCCGAATATATTCCTGCGGATTTTAGTGATAATCAGCGCTTTATACCAGTTTTACTTTTCCCGCCGGTTCGTCTGGCGCTCCCGGCAGTCCTCGCTACTGAAGCCGGGCGATGCCCGGTTTTCGCCGTCCGCACCCGGTCGGCATGATCGGGTGCGGACGGTGCCTGCTGCAATTCATCCGGGTCGGCGACCATCCCCGCCCAGTCCAGAATCTGCGCCACTTCCGCCTCGCCCAATTCGGCGCACATCCCCCTCTTCAGGCGCGGCGGCAGATTGACGATGCCGAAACGCACCCGCATCAGCCGGCTGACCGGTAGCCCGAGCGCATCGAAAGTGCGGCGCACCACGCGATTGCGGCCTTCCTTGAGCATCACGCGATACCAGTGGTTGAAGCCTTCGCCGCCCTGATCCTCCAGTTTTTCGAATTTCACCGGGCCGTCTTCCAGCTCGACACCCTGCCTGAGCGCCTGATCCATCTGCGTCTCGGTCATGGTTCCCTGCACGCGCACCGCGTATTCGCGCTCGACCTCGAAACGCGGATGCATCAGGCAGTTCGCCAGTTCGCCGGAAGTGGTGAAAATCAGCAGACCGCTGGTGTTGAAATCCAGCCGTCCGACGGCAACCCATTTCTGACCGCGCAATTTGGGCAGCTTGTCGAATACGCTGGCGCGTTTTTCCGGATCGTCGCGGCTGACGATCTCGCCTTCCGGCTTGTGGTACAGCAGCACGCGGACGGCATGATCCCTTGCGCCGACGCGGATGGTGCGGCGCTCCGCTTTCACCAGGTCGCCTTCCACCACGCGCATCCCCAGGGTGGCCGGCTCGCCGTTCACGCTGACGCGCCCGGCGGCGATCCATTCCTCCATCAGGCGGCGCGAGCCGAACCCGGCCTGCGCCAGCACCTTCTGCAATTTTTCGCCCGATTCGTTCATGCCGGTATTTCGCGCCGCTCCAGCATGGCCTGCGCCAGCGTGCCGCTGTCCACCTGTTCCAGTTCGCCACCCACCGGCAAGCCGCGCGCGATGCGCGACACCTTGACGCCCTGCGCCTGTAACAGGTTTGCCAGATAATGCGCCGTCGCATCGCCCTCCACGGTGAAATTGGTTGCCAGGATCACTTCACAGGGATGTTCCTGCACGCGCCTGACCAGGCGATCGAAATGCAGTTCTTTTGCGCCGATGCCATCCAGCGGCGACAGCCGCCCCATCAATACGAAGTACATGCCGCGATAGCACTGCGTTTGCTCCATCATCAGCAAATCTGCGGGCATTTCGACCACGCACAGCAGGCTTGCATCGCGCTTGGCCGACGCGCACAACGCGCATATCTCCTGCTCTGAAAAGTTGTTGCATTTGCCGCAGTGCCGGATATTGCCGGCGGCTGCCTCAAGGGATTGCGCCAGGCGCAGCGCCCCGGCGCGGTCGCGCTGCAACAGATGATAGGCCATGCGCTGCGCGGATTTCGGCCCGACACCCGGCAGGCAACGCAGGGCATCGATCAGTTCGTCCAGACGGGATGGCATCGCCGGGGCAAATCCCATCAAAACGGCAACTTCATCCCGGGCGGCAAGCCCATCCCTGCCGTAAATCCGCCCAGGTGCTGCTTCGAAACGGCTTCGGCTTTTTTCATCGCATCGTTGAGCGCCAGCACGATCAGGTCTTCCAGCATTTCCTTGTCGTCGGATAGCACGCTGTCATCCAGGGATACGCGCCGCACTTCATGCGCGCACGTCATCGTCACCTTGACCATGCCGGAGCCGGCCTGGCCTTCCACTTCGACGGTCGCCAATTCGGCCTGCGCCTTCTGCATGTTCTGCTGCATCTGCTGCGCCTGCTTCATCAGGCCGCCCAATCCGCCCTTCATCATCGCTCAATCCTCCCGCACTTATTGTATTGGTCTAATCGATTCCACAACCAGGCTGGCGTCCAGTTCCGCCTGTGCCTCGCGCACGAAATCGTCCTGCGCGATCGAATCGCTTGCCTGCTGCTGCCTGAGTTGTTTGGCCTGCTGTTCCACGACGGCCGGCGTCGCCGTGCCGGATTGGCCCAGCACGATATTCAACTTGACCGGCTTGACAAAATAATCGCTCAGCGCCGCCTGCAATTTTTCGATAGCATTCTTGTTGGATTGCAGATGTTTGTGCTCTTGCGACAGGCACAAAACGATTTTGCCGTCGGAAAAACATTGCAGCACGCAGTGCTTCGCCAGCTGCTGTGCCATGCCTTGCACATTCAACTGCGTGAGCAGCACTCCCCAGTCCGGCTGGCCGCCGGGCACGACTTCGCCGCTTGCGCTCCCGCCGCTCGAAACGCGGCTATCCGGAGCGGGCGCGACCAGGGCAGCAGCGGGTCTGGCAACCGGCAGGGCTGTGCTGGGCTGCGCAGCCAATGCAGGCCGCGAGGCAGCCTTGCCCGGCGCAAACGCCAGCATGCGCAGCAGCGTCATCGTGAAACCGGCATATTCGTCGGGAGCCAGGTCGATTTCGTCGCGCCCGTGAATAGCGATCTGGTAAAACAGTTGCGTATCTTCAGGTGTGAACGCCTGTGCCAGTTCCAGCAAACGCGCGCGCTCCGGCTCGTCATCGGCAATCGCCTGCGGCACGGTCTGCGCCAGAGCGATGCGGTGCAGCAAGGTCGCCAGTTCCTGCAAGGCCGCATCGAACGCCACGCTGCGCGCGGCCATGTCATCGGCAATCTCGAGCAGCCGGACGCCGTCTTGCCCGTGCAATGCCGCAAGCAGGTCGAACAGGTAGCCCTGATCTATTGTGCCCAGCATGGTGCGTACCACCGCCTCTTCCACCTTGCCGGCGGAGAAGGCGATTGCCTGATCCATCAGGCTCAGCGCATCGCGCATGCTGCCCTGCGCGGCCCGTGCGACCAGGTTGATCGCCGCGGGCTCGAAGGAAACCTGCTCCTGCTCCAGCACATACTGCAGACGCGACGCAATCAGCGCCTGCGGCAGTTGCTTCAGGTTGAATTGCAGGCAGCGCGACAACACCGTGACGGGAATCTTCTGCGGGTCGGTGGTAGCGAGAATGAATTTGACATGTCCCGGCGGCTCTTCCAGCGTTTTCAGCATCGCGTTGAAGGCCGACTTGGACAGCATGTGTACTTCGTCGATGATATATACCTTGAAGCGCCCGCTGGACGGCGCATACAGCGCGCTTTCCAGCAGTTCGCGCATGTTGTCCACCTGGGTGTTGGATGCGGCATCCAGCTCGATCAGGTCGACAAAGCGGCCGCTGTCGATCTCCGTACAGGCGCTGCATTCCCCGCAGGGAGTGGCAGTGATGCCGGTCACGCAATTCAGCGATTTGGCGAAGATGCGCGCGATGGTGGTTTTGCCCACGCCGCGCGTTCCGGTGAACAGGTAGGCATGGTGCAGGCGATTCTGGGTGAGCGCGTTGCCGAGCGCCTTGACGACATGCTCCTGCCCCGCCAGTTGTGCGAAGCTCTTGGGGCGCCATTTACGCGCGAGGACAGTTGTGGCCGACAAGTTACACCACGTCAGAAATGGTAGGCAAAGCGGATCTGATTGAAATTGATGCCCTGGTTCGGTTTTTTGATGCTGGCATTGGAAAGGTGCTGAAAACGATAACCCAGGTCAAACTGGCGGCGGTCGCCGAAAAGTACGCCGGCACCAAGGTGATCGCCAAACTGGAAGGCCGTGCCGAATTTGCGATCGGCGTTAATGGAGGTCTTGCTGATCAGATGGAAGCCGATTGCGCCTTCAAGGTAGGGAGACATGCCGGACGGGTTTTTCTTCTGGAAACGGAATACCGGGGTAATGCCTATATCGACAATGTCCCGGTTGTTGCCGGCGTTGCTGTGGCCGTTCCAGGTTCCGAGCGTCGCTTCCCAAAAACCGGTGACATGCCAATCGCCTTCCGCAAACCATTGCTTGTCCCAGTTACAGATCAATCCGGCACGCGCCATATCCGTCGCATCGCCATTGCCATATTCGACGGATGCGCCATCCACGGCGGACACGCTACCGCTGAACAGCAATGCGCCGATCAGCAAACCGATTTTATTCATCACCCTCTCCGATGGATATATATATAGGGAGGCGAGCCTTACCCCCGGCACTTGCAGTAATCGGCTGTGGCTGCTTCCTTCCGGACCTGACCAGGTTCACCAATCTGCAATGCGGGGAGGCCCGCCAATTCTTTTACGCTGTGCAAGCGACACGACATGATAAATGAAGCGGTTGCCAAAATCCACGCCGAATGGAATTTAATGTCGGGAAGGTGACTGCTATCGGGCGGATAGCCGAACTGTTAAGATATGCGCCTTCTGAAATTTTCCGCCGATTTATGCCTAATCATTCTTCCGCCATGACCCCTGTCGAACTGCGCGCCAGTGCCGGGTTGGCAAGCATTTACGGGCTGCGCATGCTGGGGTTGTTCATCATTTTGCCGGTATTCACCCTGTATGCCGAACATCTGCCCGGCGGCGAAAACCATCTGCTGGTCGGCATTGCCCTCGGCGCCTACGGCCTGACTCAGGCGCTGCTGCAAATCCCGGCCGGCTGGCTGTCGGACCGCTGCGAGCGCAAGCTGGTCATTTATGCCGGGTTGATCCTGTTTGCCATCGGCAGCTTCATCGCCGCCTATGCCGACAGCATCTACTGGATCATTATCGGGCGGGCGGTGCAGGGCGCCGGGGCAATCAATGCAGCAGTGATGGCGTTGTCCGCCGACCTTACCCGCGAAGAAGTTCGCACCAAGGCGATGGCGCTGATCGGCATGACGATCGGCATCACTTTTTCGCTGTCTCTGGTGCTGTCGCCGGTGCTCGATGGCGTGATCGGCGTGCCCGGCATCTTTGCCATGACCGGCGTATTGGCTTTGCTTGGCCTGCTGGTGGTGCGCTTCGTGATTCCCGATCCGGTGGTCACCAGCTTTCATAGCGATGCTGAACCTAGCAGCAAACGCTTTGGCGAAGTGCTGCGCAACAAGGAGCTGCTGCGCCTCGACTTTGGTATTTTTGCGGTACACGCGATTTTGATGGCGGTGTTCCTGCAAGTGCCGTTCCTGCTCCAGGCTGACGGGCTGGATGTGTCGCAGCATTGGAAGGTTTATCTGCCGGTGATGCTGGCAGCTTTTGTGCTGATGGTGCCGCTCATCATCATCGCGGAAAAAAAAGGCAAGGTGAAACAAGTCTTCATCTTTTCGATAGCGCTGTCGGTGATTTCGCTGGTCATGCTGGTGTTTGCCCAGAACGTTTGGGGTGTTACCGCCGCGTTGCTGGTGTTTTTCACCGCGTTCAACGTGCTGGAAGCCAAGCTTCCAACGCTGATCAGCATTATTGCGCCGCTGACCGCCAGGGGAACGGCGATGGGCGTGTATAGCAGCGTACAATTCTTCGGCGCGTTTTTTGGCGCGGCAGTGGGAGGCGCGCTGAAGCAGTATGTCGGCGGCGATGCCGTATTTGTATTCGGTGTCGTGCTGCTGTTATTGTGGCTGGCCGTTTCAGCCGGAATGCAACCCCCGGCTGCGGTGCGCACCAAGCTGTATCATTTGCCGGAACTGGATGACGCGGCCGCCAGGGAACTGCGGCAACGCCTGGTGCAGATTACCGGCGTGCGCGAAGTGGTGGTGGTGGCAGCGGAAAACATGGTCTGCCTCAAGGTGGACAGGCATGGATTCGATGAGTCGGCTGTGGAACAACTCGTGATGAAAGGAGCATGATATGTCGGTGAATAAAGTGATTTTGATAGGCCGCCTCGGCAAAGACCCGGAAACCCGTTACATGACTAATGGCGAAGCGGTGACTAACGCCACGCTTGCCACGTCGGAAACGTGGAAGGACAAGAGCGGGGAGAAGCAGGAAAAAACTGAGTGGCACAACCTGGTTTTTTACCGCCGTCTCGCCGAAATCGCCGGGGAGTACCTGAAAAAAGGCTCGCAGATTTACGTCGAAGGCAAGCTGCAAACCCGCAAGTGGCAGACCAAGGAAGGCCAGGATCGTTATACCACCGAGATTGTCGTCAACGAAATGACCATGCTCGGCGGAAAATCGTCCGGCGGCGGCAGCTTCGAAGTGGTGGAGAACAAGCCCGCCGCATCCTCATCCGGCAGTGCCGCAACTCCTGCCAAGGCCGCTCCGGCCGCCAAGAACAGCTTCGATAATTTCGACGACGATATTCCGTTTTAGAGTGTGGGGCGGGTCAAACCCGCTCCAGCACCGCCGCAAAAAAGCCGTCCGTGCCGTGCAGGTGCGGGCGCAGTTCCAGATAATCGCCCATCTCCAGCGCGATTTTCTGCTGCTTCAATACCTCGCCGACCGGGCGCAAAACGAAGTCGGGGTGTGCGGCGAGAAAGGCCTGTACGACCTGCTGGTTCTCTTCCGGCAGGATGCTGCAAGTCGCATACACCAGGCGACCGCCTTTCTTCGGCAGGCGGCTGGCGGAGGCGAGGATGGCGGCCTGCTTGCGCGTGAAGTCCTCGATGCTGCCGGGCGATTGGCGGAACTTCAGGTCGGGGCTGCGGCGCAGCGTGCCCAAGCCGCTGCACGGCGCATCCACCAGCACGCGGTCGATCTTGCCGGCAAGGCGCTTCACCTTGAGATCGTTTTCGTGCGCGATCAGCATCGGCTGGATGTTGCTCGCGGCGGAGCGTTTCAGGCGCGGCTTGAGGTTGGCGAGGCGTTTCTCGGACGTGTCCATCGCGTATAAACGTCCCTGCGAATTCATCAGCGCGGACAGCATCAGCGTTTTGCCGCCCGCCCCGGCGCAGAAATCCACCACCATGTCGTTGCGCTTCGGCGCAAGCAGGAAGCCGAGCAACTGGCTGCCCTCATCCTGCACTTCAATCTTACCCTCGGTGAACAGCACGTCTTTATTTAGCGGGATTTTTTCCTTGAGGCGGATTCCGACGGGCGAGTAGGGTGTGGCGGCGGCTTCGATTTTCTTGTCATGCAGTTGTTGCAGCACCTCGTCGCGTTTGGCCAGCAGGGTGTTGACCCGGATGTCCAGCGGCGCGCCTTGCTGCATCGACAGGCCGATGGCGAGGATGCCGGCATCCGAATAGGATGTGCGCATTGTCTCCACCAGCCATTCGGGCAACTCGGCCTGTACCGCTAACGGCAGGTTTTCAACCTTTAAGCCCTTCACCGTGGCGAGCCATTCCTTCTCGTCGCGCTTCAATACCGGTTCGATCTCGCGCAGGTTGTAGCCGCCGAACCTGACCAGCCAGGCGAGCGCCATGCGGCGCGGTGTATGAGAATCGGCACAGGTGTGTTCCAGCAGCAGGCGATGGCGCAATACGCCGAACACGGCTTCGGCAACCAGTTCGCGCTCGTTCGAACCGATGCGCTCGTTCTTGAAAAAATAGCGCAGCGTGGTGTCGGCGGGGTGCGCCAGCGGCAGGATGGCGCGCAGTGCCTGGATGGCGAGATCCAGGCGATACTCGGTAATCAGCATGGAAAGTCCGGTTCCTCAAATTCAGGCGCGCAGTTTATCAGGGTTGCCGGGCTAGGCCGAAATATATAGATATTTCGGCCTATACGCTTTTACCGGCCAGGGTGCTATATTCAAAACGGAATTTTTGCAGCCGGCAAATATTCGCCAATATGGCGGCGATACCGGTTTTGATATACCACAGGAGGCTACGATGGGATTGGTGTGGACGAAAGAATTGAGCGTTGGGAATGCAATTATCGATGCCGAGCACAGCAATTTGATAGACATGATCAACGACGTAAGGCATGGAATCAAGGCCAGAAACTGCTCCGCCATGCAGCGGGCATTCGAGATGCTCGATAATTGGTTATGTGAACATTTCCTGTATGAGGAAATGCTTGCGCGAGCGATCAAGTTTCCTTTTTGTCAACACAGGCTGGCGCAGCAACATTCGCTGAGGGAGCTCCGGCATATGAGAGGGGAACTGTTGGGCAAGGGGGGTATATGGTCCGACGGAGCAGCGAATCATTTCACACAATCCCTGAAGAATTGGGCAGTCAATGAACACATCATCAAACTGGACATGCTGATGAAACCTGCGCTGCAAAATTACGATTACAACTTCATGCCGGATTATGGGCATGACGAAGCTGCACATAATGCGGGGGAGCTGCAAATCCCGTAACTCCAAGCCCGCGATGGTGCGGCTGCGGGTGTCATGGTTGGCGTAGTAATCGGGCTTCAGCCGCAAATCGCCCCAAAGTCGCTAAAAAAATTTCTTACAAACCAAATAGTTAGTATGTAAGACTTAATACCTGCCCATTTGCACCCCACTTTTCCGGGCAAGCGCCCCGCTGGCCAGTTTCCTGTTATGTTCAACCGGCATAACCATCCGGCATTGTGCCGTCATTCATTTTGTGGGTAGAATTCCAAGTAGCTCGTTTGCGCAGGCGGCAGAATTTAGGCGGATATATCACAGGGCGGCATGATGGAACCATGGGTGGATGACCTGAGCGTCGGGAATGCGGCGATCGATGCCGACCATCAAAAATTGATTGTGATGGTCAATGAAGTGGAGGCGATGATCCGGGCGAGATGCGGTAAAGCCTTGCCGCAGGCGCTTGAGCAACTCGAACAGCATTTGCAAATCCATTTCGTCAGGGAGGAAAAAATTGCGCGGGCGGTCAATTTTCCCTTTGGCGCAAACAGAATGGGGCATGAATATGTGCTGAAGGAATTTCAGCACATGAAGAATGAGTTGATCGCCAGGGAAGGCATCTGGTCGGATGGCGCGGCGGAGCATTACTCACATTTTCTGAGCGATTGGATAACCGACCACGTCCTCAACGAGGACATGCTGTTGAAGCCGGTGCTGCAAACCTACCCGTATGGCTTCGACCCCACCTGAGCGGGCTGCTTTCTTCGGTTCGGGAATAATCTCTTTCAGCACCTGAAAGATTTCGCGGTAGCTTTTGGGAGGGCGGCTCTGACCCGGTGGGGCGCAGCCCGCTGGTGCGGGATGAGCCAGCAAGCCTCCGGGCTATGCGACCTGCCTCACTCCGGTTCGGGAATAATCTCTTTCAGCACCTGAAAGATTTCGCGGTAGCTTTTAGGAGGCTTCCCGGCCCCCTGTTCCTTCTTCGCATTGCGGATCAGCGCACGCAGGTGCTGCGCATCGGTTTGCGGGTGGGCGGCGAGCAGTTCGGTCAATGCATCGTCGCTTTCCAGCAGGCGGTCGCGCCAGCGCTCCATCTGGTGCAGGTGGGCGGTGTGCTGCTGCGAGTAACCTTTCCAGGCATTGAGCTTTGCGACGATGGGCGCGGTGTCCACATCGCGCATCAGTTTGCCGATATATTGCATCTGGCGACGTTGCGCGCCGAACTTGTTGATGCGGCGCATCTCCTGGATCGCGTCGCGCAGGGTTTCAGGCAGATCGAGTTGCGCGAGCTGATCCTTGCCGAGTGCGACCAGTTCTGCCCCGATGTCCTGCAATTCGAGCATCTGCTGCTTGATCTTGGTTTTGCTGGGAGGAAGGTCTAGCTCTTCTTCATCTTCACTGTGTGGGTGGCGCTGGTTCATGGTGTGCGATGCGGGTATAAGATGCTGCTATGATACCGTCTTTCGTCATTCTGGTGCCCGGCCAAAAGGTCTTCGGCTTCACGTTTTCGTTATGAGTACACTCGTATCATCCGCCCCAGGCTCCATCGAGCATAGCCGGGACAGGTTTTCCAATTCCGCCGACAGTTTGCGCGACATCGCGCAATACATGCTGGGGTATGCCAAGCAGCACGGCGCATCGGCTGCGGCCGCCGACGTTTCCGAAGGGTTCGGCCAGGCGGTCACCGTGCGCCAGGGCGAGGTGGAGACCATCGAATACAACCGCGACAAAGGTCTGGCCATCACCGTCTATATCGGCCAGCAGCGCGGCAACGCCAGCACCTCGGACTTTTCGCCGCAGGCGGTGCGCGATACGGTGGATGCAGCGTTGTCGATTGCGCGCTATACCGCGAAAGACGATTGCTCGGGCTTGCCCGATGCCGACATGCTGGCGCGCGACTGTCCCGACCTGGACTTGTACCATCCGTGGGATTTGCCGGTGGATAAAGCGATTGAACTGGCGCAGCAATGCGAGCAGGCCGCGCTGGAAGCGGATGAACGCATCAACAATTCGGAAGGTGCGACGGTGAACGTGCATGAGGCGCAGTTCGTGCATGCCAACAGCCTTGGTTTTGTCGGCGGCTACCCGACTTCGCGCCACAGCATCAGTTGCGCGGTGATCGCCGGCAAGGACGACGCGATGGAGCGCGACTACTGGTACAACGTGGCGCGCGATGCCAGGGATTTGCAGGATGCGCAGCAGGTCGGGCAGATCGCGGCGCAGCGTACGGTGCGCCGCCTGAACGCGCGCCAGCTCGATACCATGCAGGTGCCGGTGCTGTTCGAGGCGCCGATTGCATCGGGCTTGCTGGGGCATTTCGTCGGCGCGGTGAGCGGCGGCAGCCTGTACCGCAAATCCTCGTTCCTGCTCGATCAACTGGATAAGCCGGTGTTCGCGTCGCACATCAACATCGAAGACATCCCGGACATCCGCAAAGGCCTGGCCTCCAGCCCGTTCGACGACGAAGGCGTGCGGGTGCAGCGCCGCACGATTATTGAGAATGGCACGTTGCGCGGCTATTTCCTCGGCAGCTATTCGGCGCGCAAGCTCGGGCTGCGCACCACCGGCAACGCGGGCGGCAACCACAACCTGATCCTGAGGGCGTCCGGCGGGCAAGCCGGGAAGCTGGATTTTTCCGGCCTGCTGAAGCAGATGGGGCGCGGCCTGCTGGTCACGGAGTTGCTCGGTCAGGGGGTGAACCATGTCACCGGCGACTATTCGCGCGGCGCGGCGGGCTTCTGGGTGGAGGGCGGCGAAATCCAGTATCCGGTGCAGGAGATCACCATCGCCGGCAACCTGAAGGATATGTACCGCAATATCGTCGCCGCCGGCGACGACATCCTGGTGCAGGGTTCGCGCCAGTGCGGCTCGATCCTGGTGGAAGGCATGACGGTGGCTGGGCGCTAACCGCCAGCCATCAGCCCCAGATCACGTCAGGCACTTGCAGTCTTTCCACCGGTTTGTCGCCGAGCAGGTGTTCTTCGATGATGGCGGCCACGTCTTCCTTGCTTACCCCGCCGTACATCACCCCTTCCGGGTAGACCAGCACGCTGGGGCCGGTGCCGCAAGTGCCGAGGCAAGTGCTGCCGGCCACCGCGTAGCGCCCCCACAACTGCTTTTGCTCGAATAGCCGCATGAATTCCTGCAACACGGCTGCGCTGCCTTTCGCTTCGCATGAGCCGCGCGGGTGATCCGCCGGGCGGGATTGCGTGCAGACGAATACGTGTTTCTTTGGCTTGCCCATTCAAATCTCCTGTTTAGTCGAACCTGCCGGTTATCGGGTTCCGGTTTCACCCGCTTTGGATGTGGTGTCATTGTAAGGGAGAACAGCCAGTTTCCCAATCGCAGGCGCGTCAATCGTCGGGTTGCGCGACGGAGCCAGCTAACCCGACCGGCTACAGAGTATCCGCGCAACATGGTAAAATCCGCGCCTTTCCCGCTTTCAACATCTCAGGAATAAACGCCATGTTCTCCAGAAAAAACACCATCGCCAATTTCGACCCGGAATTGTGGGCCGCGATCCAGAACGAAAACCGCCGCCAGGAAGATCATATCGAGCTGATCGCCTCGGAAAACTACACCAGCCCGGCGGTCATGGAGGCGCAGGGCAGCCAGTTGACCAACAAGTACGCCGAGGGCTATCCGGGCAAACGCTATTACGGCGGTTGCGAATTTGTGGACGTGGCCGAGCAGTTGGCCATCGACCGCGTCAAGGCGCTGTTCGGCGCGGAATACGCCAACGTGCAACCGAATTCCGGTTCGCAGGCGAACCAGGGCGTGTACATGTCGGTGCTGAAACCCGGCGATACCATCCTCGGCCTGTCGCTGGCGCATGGCGGACACCTGACGCACGGCGCGTCGGTCAACGCCAGCGGCAAGCTGTATAACGCGATCCAGTACGGCCTGGATGCAAACGAGGAAATCGATTACGACCAGGTGCAGGCGCTGGCGACGGCGCACAAGCCGAAGATGATCGTCGCGGGCGCGTCGGCCTACGCGCTGGTGATCGACTGGAAACGTTTCCGCGCGATTGCCGACAGCGTCGGCGCGTACCTGTTCGTGGACATGGCGCATTACGCCGGGCTGATTGCGGCGGGCGTGTACCCCAGCCCAATCGGCATCGCGGATTTCGTCACCACCACCACCCACAAGACCCTGCGCGGCCCGCGCGGCGGCGTGATTCTCGCCAAGGCGGAATACGAGAAAGTGCTGAACTCGGCGATCTTCCCCGGCATCCAGGGCGGGCCGCTGATGCATGTGATCGCCGCCAAGGCGGTGGCGTTCAAGGAAGCGGCCAGCAAGGAATTCAAGGCTTACCAGAAACAGGTCGTGGACAATGCGCGCGTGATGGCGATGGTGTTGCAGGAGCGCGGCCTGCGCATCGTGTCCGGGCGCACCGATTGCCATCTGTTCCTGTTGGATTTGCAGGCCAAGAATATCACCGGCAAGGATGCCGAAGCCGCGCTGGGGCGCGCGCACATCACGGTGAACAAGAACGCCATCCCCAACGACCCGCAAAAACCGTTCGTCACCTCCGGCATCCGCATCGGCAGCCCGGCGATGACCACGCGCGGTTTCAAGGAACTGGAAGCGGAGAAACTGGCGCACCTGATCGCCGACGTGCTGGACGCGCCTGACGACGACGCGGTGATCGCACGCGTGATCGGCGAAGTGAAAAAGCTGACCACGCAGTTTCCGGTGTATGGCGATTAAAGCGAGAAGGGTGAAGGGGGAAGAGGGTAGGGTAACTGCGGCTTCCTTCCCTTCTCCCTTCCCTCTTCCCCCTTCCCCATGAAATGCCCCTTCTGTAAAGGCGACAACACCCAGGTGGTGGATACCCGCGAAAGCGAGGAGGGCGACAGCATCCGCCGCCGCCGCCGCTGCCAGTCTTGCAACAAGCGCTTTACCACCTTTGAGACGGTGGAATTGCGCATGCCGCAGGTGGTCAAGCAAAACGGTATGCGCAGCGAATTCGATGCGGCAAAGCTGCGCACCAGTTTTAGCCGCGCATTGCACAAACGCCCGGTGCCGACCGAACTGGTGGATGCGGCGATCGACCATGTGACCCAGAAAATTTTCGCCCTGGGCGAGCGCGAAGTCGGATCGCGCCAGATCGGCGAGATGGTGATGAAGGAACTGCTGAAGCTCGACAAGGTGGCCTACATCCGCTTCGCTTCGGTGTACAAGAGTTTTCAGGATGTCGGCGATTTCACCGAAGCGGTCGAGGCGGTGAGCAAGCCGCTGGTGCGCAGGGTTGCAGGGCGCAACGGGAAACGGACGGCCTGAATGCTCTCCGCGCAGGACAGCCTGTGGATGGCGCGGGCATTGCGTCTGGCGGAGCGGGGTCTGTATGGCACCAGCCCGAATCCGCGCGTCGGCTGCGTGCTGGTGCGGGGTGGCGATGCCGTCGGCGAGGGCTGGCATCAACGCGCCGGCGAACCTCATGCCGAAGTTCATGCGCTGCGCGCAGCGGGCGAGGCGGCGCACGGCGCGACGGCTTATGTCACGCTGGAGCCTTGCAGCCATCATGGCCGCACGCCGCCTTGTGCAGAGGCCTTGATCGAAGCGGGCGTGGCGCGCGTAGTGGTTGCGGCGCGAGACCCGAACCCGCAGGTTGCCGGGCAAGGCATCGAAAAGCTGCGTGTAGCCGGTATTGCGGTGGAATGCGGGTTGATGGAAGCAGAGGCGCGCGAACTGAATATCGGTTTCTTCGCGCGCATGGCGCGCGGCACGCCGTGGCTGCGCAGCAAGATTGCGATGAGCCTGGACGGGCGCACCGCCTTGAACAATGGCAAGAGCCAGTGGATCACCGGCGACGCGGCGAGGCAGGATGTGCAGCACTGGCGCGCGCTCTCCTGCGCGGTGCTGACCGGAATCAATACGGTGCTGGCGGACGATGCGCGGCTCAATGTGCGCGATGTGGAAACTGAAAGGCAACCGTTGCGCGTGGTGCTCGACAGCCGCTTGCGCATCCCGCTGGAGGCGCGCGTACTGTATGACGGCGGCAATACGCTGATTTATACCGCGCTGCAAGACGAGCAGAAAGCGGCCCTGTTGCGGGATCTGGGGGCGACGGTGGTGGAGCTGCCGGACGGCAAGGGGCAGGTCGATTTGCCTGCCATCCTGCGCGACCTCGCGCAACGCGGTTGCAACGAAGTGCTGGTAGAGGCGGGCGGCACCCTGAATGGCGCGCTGCTGCACGCCGGGCTGGTGGACGAAATAGTGCTGTACCTCGCGCCGCAGTTGCTCGGCGATATGGCGCGCGGCATGGCAAGGCTGGGCGAACTGACCAGCCTGGAGCAGCGCATCGAACTGGAATGGAAAGATGTGCGCCATGTCGGCAAGGATTTGCGCGTCGTGGCGCCGGTGAAAAAATAAGGCCGTCATTCCCGCGCAGGCGGGAATCCAGTTGATTAAATAACCCCCGCGTAGCGGGCCAACAATGAGGTTTTGTCGCTAAGCGGAATAGTTACTTTGCTGGATTCCCGCCTGCGCGGGAATGACGGACTCTCTCGGTGTGGGGTGAGGTCAGGAAGGTCATGCCAAAGCAGCCTTGTGTTTACATGCTTGCCAGCCAGCGCAACGGCACCCTTTATGTCGGAGTGACCAGCGATTTGGTGAAGCGTATCTGGGAACACAAGAACGACACGATTGATGGATTTACCAAGGAATACGGTGTCCACGTCTTGGTCTATTACGAATTGCATGGAGACATGTTGGCTGCAATCACGCGCGAGAAGCAGATCAAAAAATGGAACCGGGCGTGGAAGATAGAGCTGATCGAATCCGCAAACCCGGAGTGGCGGGATTTATGGGAAGAGATTTTTTAAAGCTGCCGTCATTCCCGCGAAAGCGGGAATCCAGCAAGAACAACATTCCGCGAAGCGGACAAAACCTTATTATCGGCCCGCTACGCGGGGATTTTTCAATCAACTGGATTCCCGCCTTCGCGGGAATGACGTGATGAAAGGAATTAAAAAATGTTCAGTGGAATCATTGCCGATGTCGGCATCATCACCCGCGCGGAAGACCGCGACGGCGGGCTGCGCCTGAGCGTCGCGACCGAGTCGCTCGGCATGGGCGACGTGGGGATCGGCGACAGCATAGCGGTGAACGGCGTTTGCCTCACCGTGGTGAAAATCGATGGCAACACCTTTACCGTGGACGTGTCGCGCGAGACGCTGGATTGCACCGTCGGGCTCGAGCGGCAGGGCGGCCATGTCAATCTGGAAAAGGCGTTGCGCCTGTCGGACCGGCTGGGCGGGCATCTGGTGAGCGGCCATGTTGATGGCGTGGGCGAGGTTGTCGCGTTCAACGACATCGGCGAAAGCTGGCGGCTGGTGGTGCGCGCGCCGCACGGACTGGCGAAGTACATCGCGATCAAAGGCTCCATCACCATCAACGGCGTGAGCCTCACCGTGAACCATGTCGCGGGCGCGGAGTTCGATGTGAACCTGATTCCGCATACGCTGGATGTGACGACGCTGAACGAGTTGAAGGCGGGCGCGAAAGTGAATCTTGAGATCGACCTGATCGCGCGCTATGTCGAGCGCATGATGGTAGCGGACAACTTGTAGGACGGATTGGCGTAGCGTAATCCGCCGAATGGGTACCATCATGCGGTGCAATGCCCGCTGGTTATTGCATTTGCCATCCGTTGTCTGTTTTGATGAATTCTGCTTTTCCCTTGAAAGGTAATTTAGTACCCTTAGGAAATTCTTTGCCATGGCCCAGCACTGATAGAAAAAGTTGCTGCATTAATTCATACGTTTCGTTTGTTTGCTTATCACAATAATTAAAAGCTTCATCTTCCCAATCTTTGATATCGGTAATAATTTCAAGATTGTATTTAAAATCCATCTGGTATTGTTTGTCGCTTTGCTCGATTCCATTGACTTTTTCAAAATCGACAACTCTAACCGCTTTTCCGCAATGACTCCACATTCCCTCAACACCCTTCTTCCCATCGCTAGCACTTGGTTTCGATGAACCGCAACCAGTGATAAACAGCAGCATACACAATGCAACGAACGCTTTCATTTTCTTCTTCCCTTAAAATATTTATTTAACTCTCTTGATGTTATGCGTGGCCCATTTGATTTTAAAAGAGCTTATTTTTTTCCTTGGTAGCACTCATCTTATCGGCTATTAACTTCTCAATTCTTTTTCCCGCATCCAATAGAGAAGGGACGTGGTAAATATAAATCTGGTAGCCACCTCCGCCATTACCTCCGTTGCATTGAGCAGTAATTAAACCGTCACCCTCTGTATACTCAACAAATTCTGGGTTACCCCTTCCGTTAACAAATGCCGCCTCCCTAGGTAAAGTGATTTTCTTTGCCTGCGGATAACGCGATAGCACTTGTTCGCATGGGTTGAGTTCGGTTTTAAGCGTAATGCCAGAAAGTTTTTCTCCAACAAAAAACACACTCATAACTTTGTCGCTGGGACCGGCATATAAATAAATGTTGAACACCCCGACTTTGTCATCCCATTTTCTACTGCGACCCCATCTACCTTCTGAGGATTCTTTTGTAAAAATATCCCTCCAATGTGACTTCACTTCTTTATCCTTTGCCGCTAATCCCTGGTAATCCGAATAATTAGGAAGTTGCTTGTAATATGATGGCGGAAATTGCAATGGGACATCACTAAAATCCGGATTCATCCCCGTACGCTCCAAGATTTTATTGCCTCCCTGGGTAATTAAAGCTTTTTTGACATCTGTTGGAGACATTCCAAAAGATAAATATTGCCACCCAGCAGACAGCGTTTTGCCCTCATCTGCAACAGCTATCGATTGGAAACTAGCGGCAAACAGCATATACAATGCAACGAACGCTTTCATTTTCTTTTCCCCTTATTAAAAAAATGATGATGCTTACTTCAACGCACAATGTTAAGAACCGGCTGGCACGGCTTTATCGCGTCGGCCCGTGTCGAATGATGGCACGGAACTCACTAGTCAAAAATTTGATGGCTTTGTATAAGGGTGCATGACGGATTATTTTCGCGTTTATCAGCATTTGTAAGCTTATATCGGGCTTTAACAGCTTTGCCGATTTGTTGATTTACAGTATCAAGCCCATCCGCTTCTACGGCGTGAAGGTAGTGGAGCATTAGCTCTCGATCATTCTGAATGGTAAGAAACACTTCGTTTGTTATTCGCCGATTCAGATGAGTGATTGCGGCATCTGCAATTTCGTTTGGCTTCATAAAATACGCTCCTGAAAGAAGATGATAAATAGACGCAATGTATATTTATTCTAGAAGTGATCTGGAATGAAGCGTAGCGGAACCCCGAGAAGATTAAAATATTTAATCCCGGATTACATCCGGGTTGCGCTGGCTAGCAGCTCGATCTCTTCAACTATCCATTATTAGAAATCAGATATTAGCGATAGGCAAAACAGCACAACCCAAACGATGAAGTAAGCGTTGTTCTGCTTGAGAATCTTAGCCCGATTAAACATATATACCGGCACCAACCACGCTGCCCCCATTTTTTCAGTGTTATGACCTGCTTTTTGTAATTTATTCTGATCGGCTATTGAGAGAGCGACGTTCAGAGCAAGATTGACCCACCAAAAACTACTCATGCTTTTATGGGTAGCCGCTGATAGGAACCCAGCCACAAAAACACTTAATAGCGGGGCAAATGCTAAAAACCAAACGAGAGTGTTATCAATTGCGTCGCCGATTAATGGAGGTGGCGAGTCAGAAAACTGCGATGAAAATACGGTGGAATCCAATGTTGCCCAGTCAGGCATCCCTTTTTTCCAGACATATGATCCTCGAGCCAATTTGCTGCTCGAAATAAGCGAAAGTATTTCCGAATGACTTACTGGTCCCAATTTGACTCCGTTTAACTCGTAATGCCATTCGTTTCCAGTCGTTGCGGTATTAGCTGCGATTTCCATATTTATTTTCTCCCTTTTGTGTTGCCTGTCATTTCATATCAAATATTTTTCCTATTACCCACAGCGATGACATAAGACATAGAACAATAGTGACTATTTTTACACTTTTAGAATAAGTGACTATTTCCCCATTTTTTTCGTAATAAACATCACCAGTGAATAAGGAGTAAAGCGTTACCGGAGCAAAAACAAGGAAGCCAACCACTATGAACCAGCTTTTTCTGAACCACGGAACTTCGGCATACGATGAGTAAACAGCCATAGCGAACATCCTTTCTGAAAATGGTTAAAGGAGCGGCAATTACAATCAAAACAAATCTAATATGTTGAGTCAATTCAACATATCGTATTCTGTCAGTTTCTTGCCGTCAACACAACTATATACGCCTATTTAAGGCGACATATATGGTTGATAGCACACTTTGTACCTCAGACTTGCCGCAGCGGCTCGGGCGCAATATTGCCAAGCGGAGAAAGCAGATTGGTTGGACGCAAGCCCATTTGGCAGAACGAATGAAGATGGAACCTGAATCCATCTCGCGGTTTGAACGTGGAGCGACACTACCCTCTTTGGCGACGCTTGAACTGTTGGCTGGCGAATTGAATGTTTCCGTTGCTGACCTTCTTGCAGAGTACTCAGGCTCAGCGTATTCGGAAGCGCAGCGAGTTTCTGGCTGGCTATCCAAGCTACAGCCAGACGCAAGGGAAACGGTGTTGGATGGATTACAGAAAATTTGCGCTTTGCTTGGCCGCCATTAGTAAGACTCGCGTAAGGCGGAAATCCCTCGTAGGGCGAAAAAACGTAGCGCCTTCCGCCGCAGCCGAAGGACGTGTGAAAGTTGAAGGGGGTGCTTTGGCGGATAACACTTACAGCTCATCCGCACATATTTTCACCCCAATGCTTCATCAAGAAGCTCAATCTTTTTCCACACCCAGCCTGATCGTGCAATAAACCACTGCCCGGTCAAGGATGAGAAACAGGGTGGGGACGCAGTTCGCCATTTCCGCGATGAGCGGCGCGAGTACGCGCTCGTTCTCTTCGTATTCGTGGTTGATCTGGTTACGCACATCGCGGGCTTTTTTCCAGTCGTCCGCGCTTGCCAGGATTTCGGCTTTTTCGGCAAAGGCCAGCACATCGGAAAAACCGGTGATCTCGACTTCTTCTTCCTGCGCAATGGCGCGCAACAGTTTGCCCAGATGCTCCTGGAATTCGGAGAACCTCATGCGGAATGCGGCGAGAATTTCGGACTCTTGCAGTGTCAACGAGCCGACCGGTTTGCCGACGATGCCGTGGGTGAGCAGGTTGCCGTGGGAGTGCGTCAAATATTCACGCATCCTGCGCATGTGCCGCAGCTTGCCCGCAATCAGTTCGCGATGCGGAGTCATGCCAGCCTTACACCGTTGGCTTTTGCGATGCGGAAGATCGGTTTGTCGCCGGTGTGGTTGTTCACCGCCAAATCCACTTTCATGCCCAGGCTGTCGGTCAATTCGCCGCGCGCCCGCGCCATCGGCAGGGCAATATCCGGAAGCGCGGTTTCGATATAAAAATCGAAATCTCCGCCCTTGCGGGTGTCATCCACGCGCGAACCGAACAGCCACACCGCAGCATCCGCAAAGTATTTACGGATTACTTTGACGGATAGATCGACTTGTTCGGAATTCATGCGCATGTTTTGTGCCTTAGATAATGTGGCGCATAGCGTACCCCAGCGCCCGGAACATCGCAATTGCTTTGCTTTATTCTGGCCATGATAAACGTCATTCCCGCGAAGGCGGGAATCCAGCAATTTTATTCAACATACCTTTTGGGGCTTGTCCTTGCTGCGCAAGGAGATTTTTAATTTGACTGGATTCCCGCCTTCGCGGGAATGACGGAGTATTAGCGGTTCCCTTAAACCGAACAGGGTGAGCGGCAAGTGCCAAGATGGTAGAATTGCACAAGTTGCACCGATAAGCGGCGCGTTAATTTTTGGGATTGATAATGACAGACATAGCACCGATACAGGAAATCATCACGGAAATCCGCGCCGGACGCATGGTCGTGCTGGTGGATGAGGAAGACCGCGAGAACGAGGGCGATCTGGTCTTTGCCGCCGAATTTGTCACGCCGGAACTGGTCAATTTCATGGCCAGGTTTGGCCGTGGCCTGATCTGTCTGACGCTGACTGAAGCGCACTGCAAGCAGTTGAACCTGCCCTTGATGGTGCGCGACAACGGATCGCCGCTCGGCACCAATTTCACGTTGTCCATCGAAGCGGCATCTGGTGTGACTACAGGCATTTCTGCCGCAGACCGCGCGCGCACCATCCAGGCGGCAACCAACCGCAACGCGCGACCGACCGACATCGTGCAACCCGGGCATATCTTCCCGCTGATGGCGCAGAACGGCGGTGTGCTGGTGCGCGCCGGGCATACCGAGGCAGGCTGCGACCTGGCGCAGTTGGCCGGCCTGACATCGGCGGCGGTCATCTGCGAAATCCTCAAGGACGACGGCGAGATGGCGCGGTTGCCCGATCTGATCGAATTTGCAAAACAGCATCAACTCAAGATCGGGACAATTGCGGATTTGATCGAGTATCGCAGCCAGAACGAGAAGCTGGTTGAGAGGATTGCGCGGCGCAAGGTGCAAACCGCATATGGCGAGCTCGACCTGGTGACCTACCTCGACAAAACCACCCAGTGCACACATCTGGCATTGGTTAAAGGCGATATCCGCCCCGACGCGGAAACGCTGGTGCGCGTGCATGAGCCGTTATCGGTGATGGATTTTCTGGAGCAGGCGCATTATCCGCATTCCACCAGCGTGCATGAGGCGCTGGTAAAAATCAGCCGTGCGCCCGCCGGAGTGCTGGTGTTCATGCATCATGGCGAGTCTTCTCAGGATTTGCTGGCGCGTGCCGCCGCCACTCCGGATAATCATCAGGTCGCACGATGGGATCCGCGCAGTTACGGGATAGGCGCGCAGATATTGCGCGACCTGAACGTCGGGAAAATGTGCCTGATCGCCACGCCGCGCAAGCTGCCGAGTATGACCGGCTTCGGCCTGGAGGTAGTGGGTTATTGTCATGCCAAGGAAAAAATATGAAAGCAATCGAACAAAATCTGAATGGTTCCGGCCTGCGCATCGGTATCGTGCAAAGCCGTTTTAACAGCGAAGTGTGCGCGGGGTTGCTGGGCGCATGCCGCAAGCAACTGCTTGAGCGGGGCGTCGCGGAAACCGATATTACGCTGGCCACCGTGCCGGGCGCGCTGGAAATCCCGCTGACGCTGCTGTGCATGGCGGAAAGCGAAAAGTTCGACGCGCTGATCGCGCTGGGCGCGGTGATACGCGGCGACACCTACCATTTCGAGGTGGTGTCGAACGAGTCGGCGCGCTGCGTGAACGAGGTTCAACTGGCATGCGGGGTGCCGGTTGCCAATGCGATTCTTACCACCGACACCGACGAGCAGGCCATCGAGCGCATGCATGTCAAGGGCGGCGAGGCTGCGCTGGTGGCCATCGAGATGGCCAATCTGCTGCATGACCTAGCATGAGCAACCCGGTTACCGGCCACGGAGTTAAGAAATCGCCAAACAGAAGCCCGCGCCATCGCGCGCGCGAACTGGTCTTGCAGGGTATTTACCAATGGCGCGTCACCGCGGGCGATGAGGCGCAAATCGAAAAGCAGATTCTGGCCGAAAAGAATCTTGGCCGTTACGACAAGGAACTGTTCTCCAAATTGCTGCGCGGCGCGTTGAACCAGCACGCCGGACTTGAAGCCTTGCTCGCCCCGCATCTCGACCGACCGCTCGCCGAACTTAGCCCGGTAGAGTTTTCCGTGCTGCTGCTGGGCGCATTTGAACTGGCGCAGCACCACGAAGCGCCCTACAAGGTTGTCATCAACGAAGCGGTCGAACTGGCCAAGACCTTCGGCGGCACCGACGGCCACAAATACGTCAACGGCGTGCTCGACAAGCTGGCACCGCAGGTGCGTGCGGCAGAAACAGCATTGTAGGATGGGTTGAGCGCTGCGAAACCCATCAATTTGTTAACGTAAAACGATGGGTAGCTTTGCATAGCCATCTGACTAGGCTGTCAAAATACGATAGCCAAGTCATTGGTTATCGCTGCGCTCAACCCATCCTACAAACCATGGGCGAATTCGATTTAATCAAACGTTACTTCACCCGTGCCACGCCAAGCGCCCTGCTCGGCATCGGCGACGATGCCGCGCTGCTGCGGGTGAATCCGGGCAACGTGCTGGCGGTGTCCACGGATATGCTGGTATGCGGCACGCACTTCCTCCCCGATGCCGACCCGTTTTTGCTGGGGCACAAGACTCTCGCGGTGAACCTGTCCGACCTCGCGGCGATGGGCGCTGAGCCGCGCTGGGCGGTGTTGGCCATCGCGCTGCCCGAGGCGGATGAGGCGTGGCTGGCGCAATTCAGCGCAGGTTTTTTCGCGCTGGCGCAGCAGCATGGCGTGGAACTGGTCGGCGGCGACACCACGCGCGGGCCGCTCAATCTGTGCGTGACCATCTTCGGCGATGTGCCCGCGCAGCAGGCGTTGCGCCGCAGCGGTGCGCAGGTAGGCGACGACATCTGGGTGTCGGGGCGGCTCGGTGATGCGGCGCTGGCTTTGGCGCATCTGCAAGGGCGCATCGTATTGCCCGATGAGGAAATTGACTCCTGCGCGCCAGCCCTGCACCAGCCGCAACCGCGCGTGGCGCTCGGGCTGGCGTTGCGCGGCATTGCCAGCAGCGCGATCGATATTTCCGACGGCCTGCTCGCCGATCTCGGGCACATTCTGGACGCCTCGCAAGTGGGGGCGGAAATCGATTTTGCGGCTCTGCCGCTATCCCCGTCCATGCAAGCTCATGCAGCTCAGCCGCTGGTACGGCAATGCATCCTGGCCGGCGGAGACGATTACGAGTTGTGTTTTACCGCTCCCGCCGCGCGTCACGAGGAATTGGCGGATATTGCCGCACGGCTCGATGTGCCGCTGACCCGTATCGGGAAAGTTGTTGCCGGGCGCGGCTGTATCGTGCGCGATGCGGCAGGCAATCCGCTCAACGTCGAGACTGGCGGCTATGAACACTTCCGGTGAACTGTTCGTCAAACCCGGCTGGAAATTTCTGCTCAGCCATCCCGCGCATTTGCTGTCGTTAGGTTTCGGCAGCGGGCTGGCACGCAAGGCGCCCGGCACGTTCGGCACGCTGGCCGCTTTCCCGATATTTTGGTATCTCGCGCCGCGCCTGACGGATGGGCAGTTTCTCCTGTTATTGGTCGGCGCATTCGCCGTCGGCGTGTGGGTGTGCGGCATCACCGGCAAAGCCCTGGGGGTGGCCGATTACGGCGGCATCGTGTGGGACGAGATCGTGGCGTTCCTGCTGGTGCTGTTCTTCACCCCGCCCGGATGGGATTGGGCGCTGCTGGCCTTCGCGCTGTTCCGCTTGTTCGACATCGTCAAGCCGCCGCCGATCCGTTATTTCGACAGCAACTGGCACGGCGGGCTCGGCGTGATGTTCGACGACCTGCTGGCTGCCGGCTATACCCTGCTGTGCATGGCCGTCATCAAGAGCGTACTGATGTGAAACTGTTGCTGGCGATGCTGTTTTTTCTGCCTGCCGGGGCGGCGCTGGCGGAGAGTTTTATTGCCGGATCGGTCATCGTGCTGGATGGAGATACCGTGCTGGTGTGGCGCGAAACAGGCGGGCGGCCGCAGAAGGTGCGTTTGGCGGATATCGACGCGCCCGAGAAAGATCAGGATTTTGGCGACGCATCGAAGCGGTCGCTGATGGAGATGCTGTCGGGGTTGCAGGTGCGCGTCGACCCGGTTGCCGTCGATGTGTATGGCAGGCTGGTGGCGCGGCTCTATACGGACGGCGGCAGCGTCAATGAGGAATTGATCCGGCGCGGCATGGCGTGGGAGTATTCGTTGCAGCACCGCAACCGGGAATATCTGCGCTTGCAGGATGATGCGCGACAGGCGCGGCGCGGGCTATGGGCGCAGCGCGATCCCATGGCACCGTCGCAGTGGCGCAAAATCCATCCGGCTGTGCCGCACGAGCCGCCGCAGCCCGATTATCGATGCGGCAGCAAGCGGCACTGCGGGCAAATCGTTACTTGCGATGAGGCACATTACCATCTCACCCGTTGCGGGGTGAAGGCGCTTGACCCGGACGGCGACGGGTTGCCGTGCGACGCCTTGTGTGCCGCCAGGTAGCTTGATCTTCGAGAGTCGCAGTTGAGGTCGCGCAGGGGAGAACGCATTCGCACCGAATGAACCTGGAAAAAGCAGTTGTCCGCAGATTACACAGATTTTCGCAGATTAAACAACAAGTAACTTTAGCTTGCTGATCTACCTATTGGGTGATGCGATATTTGCCAACGACCCTCTGAAAATCTGCGTTAATCTGCGTTAATCTGCGGATTTAACTAAGGTTTTTAGGATGAATACATTAAGAAAAGTGCAGTCGACACGGCAACGCGCTAATTGCGTTCCGGCTTCCGGGCTGCTATCAGCACCGCCCAAGCGCCTAGCGCGAGGTAACACAGCAGCGACCATTCCGGGATGCCGAGGGTGAGGAAAGTCCAGCCCTTTGCCGCGCATTCGCCGGAACCGTGCATGAGTTCTTTCAGCACGTCGGCCATCGGCATGACTTCCAGCATGTAATCCAGCCCGGGGCCGCATGCGGGCAGCTGGTCTTTGGGCAGGTTCTGTATCCAGATATGGCGCGCGGCGACGCCCGCACCGGACAGCGACAGCAATGCGATCAGTGCGGCGTAGATGCGTTCGCCAATGCGTTTCGGGCCATGCAGCGCGGCCAGCGCGAACATTATCAATATGGCGATGAAAATCACGCGCTGCACCATGCACAGTGGGCAAGGATCCTCGTGTTTGACGTATTGCAGGTACAGGCCGAAACCCATCAGGCCTCCGGCAAACATGGCACCGGCCAGATACAACCAGCGGTTGGAGATTTTTTGCCAGAGGTACAGCACGCTATTCCACCTCGTCCATCCAGGTTGCCTGTATCGCCTCGAGCACCTTTTCGCCGCCGCGCGCGTGGTCGTCATCGAAGCCTTCCAGATCGACCACACAGTTATGCAGATCGACGAAGCGCACTGAGCGCGGGTCGATGCCGGGGTGCTTTTCCGCCAGCGCAATGGCGATGTCGCGCACGTCTGTCCATTTCATGTCATTTTTCCTTGGCCATGTTGATGGTGTACTTCGGAATCTCCACCACGAGGTCTTTATCTGCTACCAGCGCCTGGCAGGACAGGCGCGAAGTTGGCTCCAGCCCCCACGCCTTGTCGAGCATGTCCTCTTCGAGTTCTTCCGCCGGCTCCAGGGAATTGAAGCCTTCGCGCAATATGATATGGCAAGTGGTGCAAGCGCAGGATTTTTCGCAGGCATGTTCGATTTCCACACCGTGCTGCAATAGCGCGTCGCAAATCGAAACACCCGGTTCGGCATCGAACAGCGTACCCTGCGGGCAGAGTTCCTCGTGCGGCAGCACAATGATTTGCGGCATTACTTATCCTAAATCCGGTAGTTGGACGTGCAATACAGCCCGTAGCGAACTCGCCCAGCGAGCAAACAGTGAAAATAAGGAAAACATTCCAGTACCCCTCAAGTTAATTCATGGAAACAAGCGGTCAACTGCCGGATTTAGGATTCTACCTCCAGATCGGAAATATTCCTGCCCGCCAGAGCGCGCGCGACACTCTTGTCCATACGCGCTTGGGCAAAGCCAACAGTGGCGTCGTTCAGTGCGGTGATGGCGCGTTTGATGGCCGGATGGTCGGTCAGTTGCAGCGTGTTGCGCAAAGCGTTCATTTTGGTTTCGATTTGCGAGCGCACGGACTGGTCGAGCAAGTCGCCGTCCTGTTCCAGCGCGTGCTGCACCGCTTCGAGCAATTGCTCCGCTTCGGTCTGCTGTTCGCGCAGCGCACGCGCCAGCATGTCGTCCTGCGCGTGCTGTGTCGAGTCGTGCAACATGCGCGTGATCTCGGCGTCGCTTAATCCGTAGGAAGGCTTGACCGTGATCGCCGCCTCGATGCCGCTGCCCATTTCGCGCGCCGACACATTCAGCAGACCGTCCGCATCTATCTGGAAGGTCACGCGGATGCGCGCCGCTCCCGCCACCATCGACGGGATGCCGCGCAATTCGAATTTCGCCAGCGAGCGGCAATCGCTCACCAGCTCGCGTTCGCCCTGCACCACATGAATGCTCATCGCGGTCTGCCCGTCCTTGAACGTGGTGAATTCCTGCGCGCGCGCGGTGGGAATGGTGCTGTTGCGCGGCACGATTTTCTCCGCGAGGCCGCCCATGGTTTCGATGCCCAGGCTGAGCGGAATCACGTCGAGCAGCAGCCACTCGTCGCCGCTGCGGTTGCCTGCCAGCAGGTTGGCCTGGGTTGCCGCACCCAATGCCACAACTTTGTCCGGATCAAGATTGGTCAGCGGCGTCTGGCCGAAAAATTCTCCGACCGCGTGCTGCACCTGCGGCATGCGCGTCGCGCCACCGACCATCACCACGCCCTTGATGTCCGCCACGTTCAACTTCGCATCGCGCAACGCGCGGCGCAACAGCTGCAAGGTGCGCTGTATCAGATTTTGCGACAACTCCTGAAACTCTGGTTGGGTCAGCACATTGTCGATGAGCTCGCCGGTCGAGAGTACCGCTGTGATGCGCGTTTCGGCATGGTCGGTCAACTGTTCCTTGGCGGCGCGCGCATGGGTCAGCAGCAGGCGCGTATCTTGCGGGCTGAGCGCGGAGAGATGGTTTTTCTCCAGCAGCCAGCAATGGATGCGCTGGTCGAAATCGTCGCCGCCCAGGGCGGAATCTCCGTTGGCCGCCAGCACCTCGAATACGCCGCGCGACAGGCGCAGAATGGAAATGTCGAAGGTGCCGCCGCCCAGGTCGTACACCGCATACACCCCTTCGGCGGCGTTATCCAAGCCGTAGGCGATCGCCGCCGCAGTCGGCTCGTTGAGCAGACGCAGCACGTTCAGCCCGGCCAGGCGCGCCGCGTCCTTGGTGGCCTGGCGCTGCGCGTCGTCGAAATAGGCGGGAACAGTGATGACCGCGCCGACCAGTTCGCCGCCAAGTGCGGCTTCGGCACGGCTGCGCAGCACCTTGAGAATTTCTGCGGACACTTCGACAGGGCTTTTTACGCCGGTCACGGTGCGCAGTTGCAGCATGCCTGCCGCGTCCACGAAACGATACGGCAGGCGGCTGATTTCGCCGACATCCTTGAGGCTGCGCCCCATGAAGCGCTTCACCGAGACGATGGTATTGGCGGCATCCTCGCTCTGCATGGCTTGTGCCGCCTCGCCCACTGCGACCTTGCCGTCGGCGAGATAACGCACCACCGAAGGCAGCATGGCGCGGCCGTTTTCGTCGTTGAGCACCACGCTGATGCCGTTGCGCACCGTCGCCACCAGAGAGTTGGTCGTGCCCAGGTCGATGCCCACCGCCAGCCGGTGCTGGTGCGGCAGGGTGCTTAAGCCGGGTTCGGAGATTTGTAGTAAAGCCATTATTGTAGGGTGGGCACCTTTGTGCCCACGCGGAGAAATTGTTAAAAAGTTATGCAGCGTGGGCACAGAACCGTGCCCACCCTACGAATCTGGTTTCAAGTATCTATCGCGTCGTAAGCGGCATGAATTTCTTCCGCAAGTTTTTCCATGAAACGCAGCTTGCGCACCAGTTCTGCGGCCGCCGCGTAATTTTTCTCGGTGTCGATTTCAATCGCGAGCCGCGTCTCGAATTCACGAGTTTCGCGCAGCGCCCGCGCTTCCAGTTCATCAAGCGCCGCAGCATCGTGCGCCTGCTGCGCTTCGAAGGCCGCTTCGCGCCACTCCATCTGCTTCATCAGGAAGTCCGCAGGCATCACGGTATTGTTTTCTTCCTGGATATCCACTTCGTGCAGCGACAACAGGTAACGTGCGCGCTGCAACGGATTGCGCAGCGTCTGGTAGGCCTCGTTCACCAGCGTGGCTCGTTGCATCGCCAGGCGCTGTTCGGCATCGGGCAAGTGGGCGGATTTGTCGGGGTGGACTTGTGCCTGCAATGCGCGGTATTGCTGTTCGAGCCGCGCTATGTCTATCCGGTAAGACTGCGCAAGGCCGAATAGCTGGAAGTGGTTGTGCTGGAAGTCGAAGCTCGAAAGTTGCATCAGACGCCGAAACTCTCGCCGCAGCCGCACTGGTTTTTGACATTCGGATTGTTGAACTTGAATCCCTCGTTCAATCCCTCGCGCGTGTAATCCAGCTCCATGCCGTCGATGTAGGTCAGGCTCTTCGGATCGACCAGCAGCGTGACGCCATGGCTGGAAAACTGGATATCGTCGCCGACTACCTCGTCGGCAAATTCCAGTTTGTAGGCCATACCGGAGCAGCCGCTGGTGCGCACGCCGATGCGCAACCCGACACCTTTGCCGCGCTTGGTAATGAAATTTTGCACATGTTTGGCCGCATTTTCCGTCAATGTGATTGCCATGTTCTACCCCTTGCAACTTTCGCCGCAGGCCGGCGTTTCCAACAACGCATTGTGTTTGCTCTTGTAATCCGCCACCGCCGCCTTGATGGCGTCTTCCGCCAGGATCGAGCAGTGGATTTTTACCGGCGGCAGCGCCAGCTCTTCGGCGATTTGCGTATTTTTGATCTCCAGGGCCTGATCGACCGTCTTGCCCTTCACCCACTCGGTCACCAGCGAGCTGGACGCGATTGCCGAGCCGCAGCCGTAGGTCTTGAACTTCGCGTCCTCGATCACGCCGTCCTTGCCGACCTTGATCTGCAACTTCATCACATCGCCGCAGGCGGGTGCGCCGACCATGCCGGTGCCCACTTCCGCCGCATCCTTGTCCATGGAACCGACGTTGCGCGGGTTTTCGTAGTGATCCAGTAGTTTTTCGCTGTAAGCCATTCTTTGCTCCTTTCAGTCGCAGTGAAGGGGGAAGGGTAAAGAGAGAAGGGTAAAACCAGCGCACCGCCCCAGCTTTTACCCTTCACCCTTCCCTCTTATCCCTTCCCCGCTTTTAATGTGCTGCCCATTGCACGGAATTCAAGTCAACGCCGTCCTTGTACATTTCCCACAAAGGCGACAGTTCGCGCAGTTTGCCGATCCTGTTTTTCAGCAATTCGATGGCGTAATCGACTTCCTCGGTTGTGGTGAAGCGCCCGATGCTGAAACGGATCGAGCTGTGCGCCAGCTCGTCGCTGCGGCCCAGGGCGCGCAGCACGTAGGACGGCTCAAGGCTTGACGAGGTGCAGGCCGAGCCGCTCGACACCGCGATATCCTTGACCGCCATCATCAGCGATTCCCCCTCGACGAAACTGAAGCTGAGGTTGAGATTATGCGGCACGCGCTGTTCCTGGTCTCCGTTGATATGCACCTCTTCCATGGCCATCAGGCCGTTCAGCAGACGGTCGTGCAACATGCGGATACGCCCGATCTCCTGCGCCATCTCTTCCCTGGCGATGCGGAACGCTTCGCCCATGCCGACGATCTGGTGCGTCGGCAGCGTGCCGGAGCGCATGCCGCGCTCGTGTCCGCCGCCGTGCATCTGCGCTTCCAGGCGCACGCGCGGTTTGCGCCGCACGTATAGCGCGCCGATGCCCTTCGGGCCGTAGGTCTTGTGCGCGGAAAACGACATCAGATCCACCTTGAGCTGTTGCAGGTCGATCGCCACCTTGCCGGTCGCTTGCGCCGCATCCACATGAAACAGGATGCCCTTGTCGCGGCAGATTTCGCCGATCGCGGCGATGTCCTGAATCACGCCGATCTCGTTGTTCACCAGCATCACGGACACCAGCACGGTGTCGGGGCGCAACGCCGCCTTGAGTTTTTCCAGGTCGAGCAGACCGTTCGGCTCCGGGTCGAGGTAGGTTGCGCCGAAGCCTACGCGCTCCAGTTCGCGCACCGTATCCAGCACCGCCTTGTGCTCGATGCGCATGGTGACGATGTGCTTGCCTTTGCCCTGATAAAAATGCGCCGCGCCCTTGATGGCGAGGTTGTTCGATTCGGTCGCGCCCGAAGTCCAGACGATTTCCTTGGGGTCGGCATTCACCAGTGCGGCGACCTGTTCGCGCGCCAGTTCCACAGCCGCATCGGCTTCCCAGCCGAAAGCGTGCGAGCGGCTGGCCGGATTGCCGAATTTTTCGGTGAGATAGGGGATCATCGCCGCAGCCACGCGCGGGTCGACCGGTGTGGTTGCGGAGTAATCCATGTAAACGGGAAGCTTCATTGTCGTGCCTTTTTAAACCGTAATGACCGTGGGCTTGGCATCTTTCTTTCTCACCACCACGGATACGGCGTTCGGGTTCGCCGCGATCTGGCTGTCCACCAATTGCTGCAATGTGACCGAAGCTAGATAATCGTAAATTTTTTCGTTGAGCCCCATCCACAGTTCGTGGGTAAGGCATTGGCGTTCGTCGTGGCAGTTGCCCTTGCCGCCGCAACTGGTCGCATCCAGCGGTTCGTCCACCGCCACGATGATCTCGGCAATGGTTATTTTCTCTGCGAGCCTGGCAAGATAATAACCGCCGCCCGGGCCGCGCACGCTTTCCACGATTTTGCTGCGGCGCAGCTTGCCGAATAATTGCTCCAGATAGGATAGCGAAATCTTCTGCCGTTCGCTGATTGCCGCCATGGTCACTGGGCCGCGCCCACCGTTCATCGCCAGGTCGGCCATCGCCGTGACGGCGAAACGCCCTTTGGTTGTCAATCGCATACCATCCTCCAAATTATCGATCGCGTTCGAATGGCCCGGTACTAAACCCGAAAGCCAGCCTAAATTTCATTCGGGTAAATAGTATAATACCCTAATTATTTAGTCAACTATCTTATTCAGGTGGTTGGGGTCAAATTTGTCGGCAGTAGCGCGTTCTTCTTCGACCGGTACGCCCATTTTTTCAAGTTGCTGCAAAATAAAATCGATGCGTTGATCCACCGTCACGCTGTGCCCGAGCAGACCGTGTATCGCCTTGGACAGCGGATCGTTCTGGTCGTTGCCGACGCCATAGGCATTGAAGCCGGCGGCAGCTTTCTTCTCTTCGTCGAGAATGCGCGCGGGGATGCCTGCCGCCGTCGCCCCCGCCGGGACATCCTTCACCACCACCGCGTTCGAGCCGATTTTCGCACCGTCGCCGATGGTGATCGGGCCGAGTATCTTGGCGCCGGCCCCGACCACTACGCCGTTGCCCAGCGTGGGGTGCCGCTTGCCTTCCTTCCACGAAGTGCCGCCCAGGGTGACGCCGTGGTAGAGCGTAACATCGTCGCCGATCTCGGCGGTCTCGCCGATCACCACGCCCATGCCGTGGTCGATGAAAAAACGCCGACCGATGGTTGCACCCGGATGAATCTCGATGCCGGTGAAAAAGCGCGCGATATGCGACAGAAAGCGCGCCAGCCATTTCAGGTTGGCGTACCACAGGGTATTCGCCATACGGTGCATGATGCGCGCATGCAAACCCGGGTAGCAGGTCAGCACCTCGAAAGTGGTGCGCGCCGCCGGGTCGCGGTCGAATACGCTGGCGATGTCTTCCTTAATGTTGCCGAACATCCGGATGTTCTTCCTGGTAACGCGATTTGAGGCGCGCATTGTACTCGGTTGTCACGCTCAATATGCCGCGCAGGATATTGACCTCTTCCGGCTCTGGCCGGGCGCGGGCATACAAACGGCGCAGGCGCTGCATCATGCGCGCCGGGTTCTGCGTGGTGAAAAAACCGATCTCCAGCAGGGTTTTTTCCAGATGCGCAAAAAGCCCCTCCATTTGTTCATGTGTGGCAGGCCGGATTTCCGGCACGTCCGGCACATAGTTTTGCGCCGCCGCATTCAATTCGTAGCCCATCACCTGCACCGCCGCCGCCAGATTGAGCGAGGAAAAATCCGGATTGGCGGGAATATTGACCAGCACCTGCGCCTTGCCCATTTCCTCGTTGGTCAGGCCGGACATCTCGGTACCGAAAAGCAGTGCCGCCTGCTGTTGCGCCGCCTGTTGCAGCAACAGCGGCGCCGCCGCGCGCGGCGTTTTCACTTCGATGGAAATGTCGCGCAGCCGTGCGGTCATCGCCACCGTGAACGCCACGCCGTGCAGAGCCTCGTCGATGGAGCCGCACACCACCGCCCCGCGCAAAACATCGTCGGCCCCGGCGGCCATCGCATCGGCCTGCGGGTCGGGGAAATGCCTCGGGTTGATCAGGTACAGATGGCGCAACCCCATAGTTTTCATCGCGCGCGCCGCCGCACCGATATTGCCAGGATGGGTGGTGTGGCTGAGAACAATACGAATGTTATTGAACATAGTTTTTAATCGTTAGACGTTAATAGCGGGGCGCTAGTTAAATCATGCGGATGCATCGACACAATCTCGCACGCAACCGCATCGTACCGGTACTGCAAAATACTGCAATCGAGCAGCATTGCAATAGCCGTCTCAATAACCGGAAGAGGCAGCAGGAACCATTCTCTCGGCCGGAATGGCTTTCCGAATCGGTCCATAATTTCGATGTCCAGTCGTGCATCGGCGAAAAATCGGTGCATCAAGCTCTCGAATTTGTTGGCATTAAGATTGATCGCATCGTAAGTTCGGACAGGATGAACCGGAGCCATCAGAAAAGTCGGATCGTCCTTCGCTCCGCGAATGCGGTCTTCAAATGAGCCCATAGTGAAACCAATCTTGAAAAGCTGGCCATCAAGCTTGGCGATCTCTGGTGACGGCGAGAGACTACGCACGACGTAAATACAACCCGTGATCCGCTCGTTTGGCCCGGCCACCGTGGTGAAGGTCGGCGCAGGATCAAACAGCGGCCCGGCATTCGGCTCGGACAAACGGCGACCACTAGGGTCTTTGTAAAGCTCCGTCGCCAATGATCTGAGCAGGTTTTTCCCCTCGGTGCCGTTCTCAAAAATCAGCCTGAGCCGCGCATTGCGCTTTCCGTTGCGGATATGGGGATCATTCACCTCGGCGACATAGACCATCACTCCATGCAGGATGAAAAAGCCTCCAGCTTCGATCTCCTGCTCGTTGGCGAACTTCATGCTCTTGCGCTTGCCCGTCGCCAGATCGGCGGCAGCCTGATCGAATAACGGTTTGAACTGCGCAAAATCCTCGCACGGCTTGCGCTCCGATATTTGATCCGGTCGCGCTGCCGCCGGGCGCGCATGGCGAAAGGTAAAAATATCCTCATTGGGTTCGGAAAACAGTTCATCGTCCAGAGCAAGAATATCGTCCAGGCTGGCCGGTGGCGGCTGGATGGCTTGGAGCATCAGCAACCCATGGCGATCAAACTCTTTCAATTGCTCGGCGATATCCAAGTTTTCCCGGTAGGTTCTAAGGCGCACTTGCAGGGTGCGCTCATTTACCGAAACCTTCCCGCCTGCCTCTCCTTCGCCTGGGGCGAAACGGTGGCGATCAACAAACACGCTGATCTCTTCGAATGCCTGCTGAATGCGCACCGCTTCGGTGCTGGTGTTGACCGGGCGCGGCTTCACATCCAGCAACCCCAAGTCGTCACTCTCGGCCAGCAATTCGTCCAGTGTCAGGCGTGCCATGGCGTTAACGTGAAACAACTTCGAAAATCCCCCCTACCCCCCTTTTACAAAGTGGGGGAAACGCCCCCTTTGAAAAAGGGGGAGGAGCGAAGCGGAGGGGGATTTGCTTTTGTTTCATTTCGTTTGGTGTCATCTTCTCCATGGCGTTACGCATCCTGCTGTGCAGCCGCCATCCTCCAGCAGCGCCCGCACCACCTCGCCCAGGCGATTGTTCTCGTCGGCGGATACGTGGTGAAACTCATCAATGGCGATCAGTCGTCCATGGTTTAGTTGTAACTGATGTGCTCAGGAGTCCAGCGCATCAGGGTTTTTAAGTGCTTTTTTCTCATCCGAGGCAAGGCGGCGCTCGACCTTTTTGACATCTTCGGCGGCAGGCAGACTCTCTGGTCGTATGCCTCGTTCCAGCAGCGTTTTTCGGACTGCCTCGTTGTTGGTGATGTGTTCGCTGGAGATTGCCGCTTCCGTTCCCATCTGGTGCTGCCGCGCATTAAAGATGGTGATTTCCGTGGCGAAGTCCTTGGCCTTGAGGAGGATGGTGGGAGCGAAGTCAGCCAGCGGTCGGTTGTCCGGCACTTTCCATTGCGACTTCATCGCCTGCGTGTTTTTGCCAAACAGGGCTTGATCGCCTTTGCTGCGAATCAGGGCAAAATTCTGGTCGCTTCCCGTTTGCTCATAGATAATTTCTGACAGCTCTTTTTCCGTGGTTGTAAGTTTTTTGCGTGCTGCTACTCGTTCGGCTTCGAGTAGTCGCTGTTCGATCTGCTCCGCCTTGCGGGTCTGCATGGCGAAATAGGTTTGAGCAAAAGCGATTTGCGGCTTTCTGGGGTCGCCGTTCTGAGCAATCAGGTAGCAGGCGTAGCGGGTGAGCATGAGATCAGGGACTTCTTTTTCCGCGCCTTTGGGCATGGAGATCGTTTTGTTGACGTCAACAAAATGATCCGCAACCGGGTGCCCCGACACTTCACACGATGTTTTTGCCTTGCTGATGACGGTCGAAAAGTTCCGCCATTCATCGTAGCCCAGCAGATGCTGAAGGTCGCGGGCAAGCCAGAATTCGATACCGTTCTCCGCTTGCTGTGAGTGCGCTTCAAAGGTGTCGGTGAGTGTGTGAATGAGATCAGTTTTCATGAGCAATCCTTTTTCTATCGGCGGCAGTCAAGGGTGGGCAAGTCTTTGCTTCGTAGATGTGCTCGCACCCAGGGGGGCCACACTTTTCGATCCATTCGTCGCTGCAGCCCTTGGCCTTGTAAAGCTCGCGCATCCGCGCGGCAGCCAGCTCTGGATTCTCGACTTCTTCTAAACGTTCATAACTCACCTTGGCCAGCCAGCGTTTGAATGGTTCTGCCTTGGGTGAGGGGATGGACTGGATAATGCGGAGCAAGCCTTCGGTGTAAGAACAGTCTGTTTCACGCAACTTGCCGTCCGGTGCTTCGAGTTTGAACTGTCGACAGATTGTCGACAGTTCCATGCCGCTGATCTTTTCACGCTGTTTGATGCGGTACCAGTAGTCCCGTGGATTCTGGCTATCCGTCAACGCTGCGACCACATCTACGATGGAGAAATACCATTTCTGGCCGTATTCGCTCCAGATGGAGCGAATCTGCTTTGATTCAAACAGCTTGATGTTGCTCATGGCATTACCCCGCGCAAAGGATTAGGTTTATTCCAAACGCAATACCAATTAAAATACGCGCCGGATTTCCCCAGCTCATTAAAAAGGTCGTAACTTTATGCACCCCATGCTCAACATCGCGGTGAAGGCCGCGCGTCGCGCCGGCAACCTGATCCACCGTTCCGCAGACAAGATCGATCACCTCACCATCACCCGGAAATCCCATGCGGATTTTGTTAGCGAAGTGGATCGCGCCGCCGAGCAGACCATCATCCAGACCTTGCTGGAGGCCTATCCGGGGCACGCGATTCTAGCAGAAGAGAGCGGCACCCAAGGCGAGTCCGAGTTCCTGTGGATCATCGACCCGCTGGACGGAACGACCAATTTTTTGCACGGCCTGCCGCAATATTCCGTGTCCATCGCGTTGCAGCACAAGGGCATCATCACCCAGGCAGTGGTATACGACCCGGTCAAGAACGAACTGTTCACCGCCACGCGCGGACGCGGCGCGTTCCTCAACGATAAACGCCTGCGCGTCACCAAACGCCTGCACCTTGCCGACAGCCTGATCGGCACCGGCTTTCCCTACACCCGGTTCGAGCATATGGATGCCTATATGGCGATCTTCAAGGAACTGATGCAAAAGACCGCCGGCCTGCGCCGCCCCGGTTCCGCCGCGCTGGATCTGGCCTGGGTGGCGGCGGGACGCTACGACGGCTTCTTCGAGACCGGACTCAAGCCGTGGGATATCGCCGCAGGCTGCCTGCTGATTACCGAAGCGGGCGGCATGGTCAGCGACCTGCACGGCTCCGACACCTTCCTCAAGACCGGTCATCTCTGCGCGGGCAACCCCAACATCCATCCGCTGTTGCTGGATGTCATCAAACCGCATCTGACTGCGGAATTAAAAGGCTAACAAGCGCTACGGGCTGATGCCGGCATGGACTCCATCCTCGTCCTGGCTCTCGCCACCATCGTTGTAGTGCTGCTGTTCGAGTACACCAACGGCTTCCACGATGCGGCCAACATCATCGCCACTGTTATCGCCTCGCGCGCGATGACGCCGGTGCAGGCGGTGCTGGTGGTCGCTTTCTTCGAGTTCCTCGGCCCCTTGCTGGGCGGCACCGCAGTCGCCAACACCATCGGCAAATTCGTCACGCTGGACGACCTCGACCGGGTGATGGCGCTGACCATCGTATTCTGCGGCTTGCTCGGCGCGATCGCGTGGAACCTGTTGACCTGGTGGTACGGCATCCCCTCCTCGTCTTCGCATGCGCTGGTCGGCGGGCTGGCTGGCGTGGTGATGGTCGCTGCCGGTTCCGACCATGTCTCATGGGGCTTCGGCGAGTTGCTGGATGGCCATCTGACCGGCGTAGCCAAGGTGCTGGCCGCCTTGATCCTGTCGCCGCTGATCGGATTCTGGGCCGGCTACGGACTGCACAAGACCATGATGCTGCTGCTGCGCGGTGCGCATCCGTCGATCAACCGCGACCTGCGCCACCTGCAATTCGTCACCTCCGCCGGTCTAGCCTTTTCGCACGGCGCCAATGATGCGCAGAAGAGCATGGGCATCCTGACGCTGGTACTGGTGCTGGGCGGCTTCATCCCGACCTTCGAGGTGCCGTTCTGGGTGATGCTGGCCTGCTCGATGGCCATCACGCTGGGCATTCTTTCCGGTGGCTGGCAGATCGTGCGCACGCTGGGCTTTTCGATCTACAAAATCCGCCCGCTGCATGCGCTGGATTCGCAGATGACTGCCGCTGGCGTGATCTTCGCCTCATCCCTGGCGGGCGCGCCGGTCTCGACGACGCATGTGGTCGCCTCGTCGATCATGGGTATTGGCGCATCCGAGCGCCCCAAGGCGGTGCGCTGGGGCAAGGCGCGCGAGATCGTCACCACCTGGCTGATCACGATACCCGGCGCAGCATTGATGTCCATCGGCTTTTATTTTGTCGCCCAAGCATTCCTTTGAGGAGAACATGTCATGACCGGAGCTTCCAAAACCATGCTCGCCATGATCCTGGATCGCGTCTTTCCCAAGATGCCGGATTTTTTTCACATGCTGACCGAACAGAACATCAAGGTCGCGCACACCGTCAATCTGCTGGTCGAATATATGGAATACGGCGATCCGAGTATTGCCGAGGCGTTGAAGCGGGACGTGCATGAGGCCGACGGCATCAAGGTGCGTAACCTGCATGAGTTGAACGAGGCGTTCTCGACGCCGATCGATCGCGAGGACATCTACCGCGCGATCATGAGCCTCGACGACATCGTGATGTACTGCAAGACCACCGTGCACGAGATGGACGTGCTGGGTGTCAAGCCGGACAGCTTCATGCGCGACATCTCGCGCCACATCAAGGAAGGCGTGGATGCACTGGCCAACGGGTTTGCCAAGCTCGGCACCACCCCCGCCCCCGCCGCGCTGGATGCCGATGCGGCGCGCAAAGCCGAGCGCCATGCCGAGAAACTGTATCGGGTGGCATTACCCACTCTGTTCGAAGGAAGCGACTACATCAACATGTTCAAGCGCCGCGAAATCTACCGCCACCTGACCAATGCCGCCGAGCACATGGCGCAATGCGCCAATACGCTGCACGATATCGTGGTCAAAATCAGCTGAAGTTTCGGGTATGTCTGGCCGTTGGGGAGAGAGAGGGGAGCGCGAAGCGGCCCTCGCCGGTCATTTTTTGCGCGCGTCCAACATTTCGCGCAATTCGCGCAAGTCGCTTTCTATAGTGGACATCTGGTAGAAACTGCCGCCCGTCTGTTTCGCCAGTTCGAGCTGTTCGATGGCGGCCTGCAAGTTGCCTTGCCATGCATAACTGTAGGCTTGCGCCTGATGTTGTTCGAAGCGTTTGCCAAGCATGGCATAACTGCGCGCCTGCAAGTTGTATAGCGCGGTGTCGCTCGGGTGACGGACAAGTTGTTCGGTGAGCAGTTTGACTGCGCTTTCCGCATGGTTGCTGTTCAACAGCAGATCCGCGTAATCATAAATCAGCGCGCGATGCTGCGGGAAGGTTTGCGCGGCGTTGCGGTAGAACGCTAAAGCGGCGGCATCATTTTTTTCGGCGCGTTTAACCAGCCCGGCGAGGGTTTCTATCATCGGATTATGCATTGCTATCGGGTCGTCGTGAGCCTGTTTTCGCAGTTTTGCCAGCTCTTCGGCGGCTCGGCCGGTTTCGTTGCTGCGCAGCAGCGCGTTTACCAGCCCGTAGCGCTGCACGATCGGGTTGCCGTGTTTTTGCGCGCCCAGCGCATCGCTGAAATATGCGATGGCGTCCGATGCGGTTTTTTGCGTGGTGATGAGTTTGGCGCGCGCCAACTGGAAATTCAGGCTGTCCGGGATCAGGCGATAAGGTTGTTTCTGTATGCGGTTCCCGATGTCGGCGATACGTTCGCTGGTAACAGGATGGGTGCGCAGATAGCCCGGTGCGCTCCCTTCCAGCAGACGGGTGGCTTTTTGCAGGCGATCCAGGAATTCGGGCATGGCGTGAACATTGAAACCGGATTGCTGCAAAATTTCCAGGCCCGCACGGTCCGCTTCTCGCTCATGAGTTCGCGTGAAATTCAGTTGCCGCTGGATGGAGCCGGCCTGCGCCCCGACTATGGCTGCCTGTGAAGCCTGCGGGTTGCTGCGTGCGGCGAGAATGGCGATCGCGAGCGCAGCCATCGAGAACAGGCTGTCGCCTTGCTGTCCGGCTACCATGCGCGCCAGGTGGTGTTGCGTGACATGGGCGATTTCGTGACTGAGGACGGCGGCCAGTTCCGATTCGCTTTGTGCGGTCATTAGCAGGCCGCTGTTTACGCCGATAAATCCGCCCGGCAGGGCAAAAGCGTTAATGTTGTAATCGTCGAGCGCGAAAAATTCGAAACCCTGGCCCGGCTCGGCACTGTTTTCGACCAGTCTGGCGCCGAGTTGATTGAGGTAATCGTTGATTTCGGCATCATCCAGATACTGTTTGCTGGCACGGATTTGCATTACGCTTTGACGGCCGATCTGGCGCTCTTGTAGCGGCGTAAGCACGGTTTGCGAGACATCGCCCAAATCGGGTAGGCCATCGCTTGCGGCGCAGGGCGAGAAGCACAGCAACAGCAGCAGGGTCAGCTTTTTCATGATCGCTATGATAGTTGTTTTTACTTCTGGTTCACAATTTTCAAAGGTCGGCTTTTTGCAACAAATTGTTCCGGAAAGAGCATTTCAATGCGAAGAACGCAAAGGTCGCAAAGGTTTATCGAGGGGCTGCATGGCGTTCGTATCGCAAGGGCAAAGTGGACAGTGCGGCGCAAAGTGCGCAAAATTGCGCCGTTTCCGGCAAAATCACCCAAATGGACAAAATCGGCAAATATGAAATCGTGCGGGAGCTCGGCACCGGGGCGACCAGCACCGTGTATCTGGCCATCGATACTTTCAGCAAACAGCAGGTTGCTATCAAGCTGTTTGATTTGGAAAGCTTGCGCGATTCCAGCAGTGCCAAAATTTACCGCAAGCTGCTGATGACGGAAGCATCGCTGGCGGGCAAATTGTCCCACCCGCATATCGTGAAGATTCTCGATGCGGTGATGGGGGAAGATGTCAATTACATGGTGATGGAGTACGTCGAGGGAAGTACGCTAGAACAATATGCAGTGGTAGATAACTTGTTGCCGATCAGCACGATAGCGGAAATTACCTATAAGTGCTGCAAGGCGCTCGAATATGCGCAGTATCAGGGCGTGACTCACCGCGATATCAAGCCGGCCAATATCCTCCTGCAGGGCGAAACTAATATCAAGATTTCCGATTTTGGCTCGGCGGCTATCCAGAACCAGCAAACTACCCAGGTCAGCGGTATAGGTTCGCCGGCCTATATGTCGCCCGAGCAGGTCAAAGAGTTGCCGCTGACGCATCAGACCGATATTTATTCATTGGGCGTGGTGATGTACAAGCTGCTCACCGGCAGGCTGCCGTTTGACGCCAGCAACAATTTCAGCATGATTTATCAGATACTCAATATCGAGCCGCCGCCACCCGGCACGTTTCGCCCCGAAATACCGCGAGAACTGGATGCGATCGTGCGGCGCGCGATGGAAAAGGATTCTGCAAAACGCTATCAAGCCTGGGATGAATTTGCGCGCGATCTGGTCGGATTTTTCAGTCATGGCGCAACATGGCGGGAAGAAATTTTCGACACGGAAAAATTCGATACGCTGCGCGGCCTGGCGTTCTTCAAGAATTTCAGCGATGTGGAGCTTTGGGAGGTGTTGCGCATCAGCGAGTGGCGCAAGGCTCCCGAAGCGGAATATATTCTCCGCGATGGCGAGAGCGGGCGCACTTTTTATATCCTGGCGCAGGGCACGGTGCGCGTGGTCAAGCAGGGCAGGCTTTTGAGCCTGTTGCATCGCGGCGACTGTTTCGGCGAGATGGCGCATCTTTCCGAGCAGGAGTTCAAGCGCAGCACCGACGTGATCGCCAAGAGCGATGCGGTGCTGATCGAAATCAACCCGGATTTGCTGGTACGCGCCACGACGGGATGCCGCTTCCAGTTCGGTGACGCGTTCCTGCGCATGCTGGTGAAGCGCCTGGCGGTGGCGAATAAACGGCTTTCACATTTGCTTGCAGACCAGGATCAATCGGGAAAGGAATAGGTAATGCCAGGCTTCAGAAATATCACCATCACGGAATTGGAAACGGTGTTGCAGCAGGGCGGAGCGCGCCTGTTGGACGTGCGCACCGATGCGGAAGTGGCGCGCGGCAGGATTCCGCAGGGTGATTCTTTGCCGCTGCATCTTATCCCGATGCGGCTCAACGAGCTGGATAAAACCCGGCCAACGGTGTTCTACTGCCAGATGGGCGGGCGTTCCGCTCAGGCCGCCGCATTTGCCGCCGCAAACGGTTTTTCCGACGTGTATAACCTGCAAGGCGGCATTGCGGCATGGATGCAGGCCGGTTTGCCAGTGAGGGTGTGATGGAATTCGATATTGAACTGGATGCGCGCAAATTGAGTTGCCCATTACCCATTTTGCGCGCCAAAAAATCCTTGTCGCAGATGGTCAGCGGGCAAATCCTCCGGGTTGTTGCAACCGACCATGGGGCGCCCAATGACTTTGCGGAATTTTGCCGCCAGACCGGCAACGAATTGTTATCTTCCGTTGTGCGGGACGACGAATTCGTGTTCCTGATCCGTCGCCGTTAAACTCGAATAATTGTGCGCCAAATTCAAGCATCATGTGCAGGATGGACGATTGAAAGCATAGCGAGCTACAGAGGCACATCCGCGATATCATCAGGTTCGGCTAAAGCAAAGCCGTTTCCAAGCCATGCATTGCAGGACGAATGATCCTGGAAAGCGGCTATCAGGATTTCGCGGCACATTGGGGTTCGCTATCGGAGAAAAAAACGTTCTACTTTGGCTGGCGCGATGGGGGGAAATCCGGGCGGTAAGTTAGATATGGTTTTTCGCTGCGGGCCGCGTTATAGTAGTCGGCGCATTTTATGCGAATGATTGGAAATGGGTTAGAACACAAAGTATTAAGGGAGTAATTTGATGGAAGTTGCCGAAGGCTCGCTGCTATCCCGCCTGAAACTTGACAATCGCCTGCCTACGCCGAAAGGGGTGGCGCTGGAGGTGATTAACCTGACGCAGCGCGAGGATGCTGCCAATCACGATATTGTCCGGCTTATCGGCGTTGACCCGGCGCTGAGCGCGCGTGTCATCAAGGCGGCCAATGTGCTGCTCACCAATCCTTCCAGGCCGATTTCCACCATCGCCGATGCCGTGACGGTGCTTGGGGTGCGTGCGTTGCGCCAGCTGGTGCTGGGCATCGCGCTGATCGTGGATTACCGGAGCGGTACCTGCAAGCAGTTCAACTATCCGCATTTCTGGGCGCATTCGCTGTTGACCGGCATCGCCGCGAAGCATCTGGTGGCGCGTGTGCGGCTGGCCATCCCCGAGGAAATTTTTGTGCTGGGACTGCTCGGTAATATCGGGCAGCTGGCGCTGGCTACGGCATACGCCGAAGATTACGGCGGCTTGCTCGAACGCACGAAGGGTAAGGCGCTCGATGAGCTGCGCCGGCATGAACAGGATAAATTCGGTTGCGATCAGGTGGATCTTAGTGAGGCGATACTCGCCGATATGCATTTCCCGAAAATTTTTCAGCAGCTGGCGCGTGATTTTCACCGCCCCGAATCCAGCAAGACGCCCGAGGGTTCGCGCGAATGGCGGTTGATGCATTTGCTGCACGTGGCTTCGCTGTTGGCGGACGCATGCTTGGCAAGCCCTGCCGAGCGCAGCGGGCAGGTGGCGAAATTAAGGATGCAAGCGGCAGGTGTCGCGGTCGAGACAGATCATCTTATCGAGATCGGCGATGCGTGTGTGCGCGACTGGCTGGACTGGCTGGAATTATTGAATATGAAGGTGGTTCATATCCCGCCGTTCGCAGAGCTGCTCAACCAGTCGGAGGCGGTGGATGCGGCGGACGAAGTGCCGCAATGGCCGCATGCCGACCAAGTCGATTGCAAGATGCGCGTGCTGGTAGTAGAGGATGACCGTGCCATGCTGGTGTTGCTCGAGGCCATGTTGAAGGCGGCAGGCCACGACGTGCAGATTGCGCGCAATGGGGTGGAGGCGATGCATATTTTCGGGCAGCAGCGACCGCAACTGGTGATTACCGGATGGACGATGCCGAAAATGGATGGCATTACGTTATGTCGCAAGCTGCGTGCAGACCCCGAATGTCGCGATGTGTACCTGATCATTCTCACCATACAGGAAAGCGTGGACAGGCTGGTCGAGGCTTTCGAGGCGGGTGCGGACGATTATCTGGTCAAACCGGTCGCGCAGAAGATTTTTTTCGCGCGCCTGCGCGCCGCGCAGCGGGTGGTGCGCTTGCAGGAGGAACTGGCATTCGACCGTGAGCAATTGATGCGTTTCTCGAAAGACCTGGCGGCATCCAATGAACGTTTGCAGCGGTTGGCGTTGACCGATGCGCTGACCGAATTGCCCAATCGCCGTTTTGCGATGGAGCGCTTCGAGCAGGAGTGGGCGTTATCCAAGCGCGGCGACCGTACCTTGTCGTGCATGATGGTGGATATCGATTATTTCAAGCCCATCAACGACAAGTATGGGCATCAGGCTGGCGACGAGGCGCTGAAATGGGTCGCCAACGCCTTGCGCCAGTCGGCGCGCACGCAGGATGTGGTGTGCCGCTATGGCGGGGAAGAATTTGTGGTGATTTGCCCGGACACCGGCATTGATGCGGCTTACAAATGCGCCGAGCGGTTGCGCCTGAATGTGGCCGCGCTGAAGTTCAAGAGTCAGGAGAACAGCATCAGGCTGACTGTCAGCATCGGTGTGGCGCAGAAGAAAGAGGGCGTCGCATCGATAGAGAGATTGCTCAGCCGCGCCGATGAATGCCTGTACGCTGCAAAAGAAGGCGGGCGGAACCGGACGGTATACGAAATATAAGCTGCCGGAAAACGCAATGCCCACCCCCGGGAAAAACATTGGCATTAATCAGACACCGCGTTTACACAAAGGCGAATTTTTTGTAAGAATAAATCCTACAAGCCCCGTCTTTGGATGCTTACAAAAAAATCGGCACACTTCTAATTTTATTCCCGCACGCTCCCCGCGATAATGCAACCACTGAAACTAGGTGGGCGGCTGTTGTAATAAGCTGGCTGCCAGGTGTGCAGCCGGTTCGCCGCTACGTTGGCGGCATGAGGGGGTTATATGAGCACCATGCAATTGCAAGAGGGTATCCGCGACATCAATCTGACTTATTTGATGCTGGCGCAGCAAATGATCAAGGAAGATAGGTCGGCAGCAATTTTTCGCTTGGGTATCAGCCAGGATCTCGTTGATATTATTGTCGGTCTGACACCTGCGCAAATCATCAAGCTGGCGTCCTCCAATATGCTGTTGTGCCGTTTCCGTTTTGACGAAAATCTGCTGCTCAATATGGTGACCGGCTATAGCAAGGATCGCATGATGTCGCAGGCGCATGCGGCGATCCTGATGTCGGCGCAACCCGTTGAAGAACTGGCATAGAAAGGCGGCTGGCTTGACCGTTAAGACCGTAGCGGGCGAGGCTCGGCAAGTCAAAATTGCGATTGACCTGATCGAACTGGGCGCGCGCTTGCAGTTATTGCAGGAAGAGACTTCGTTGAGCCGCGAGCGGTTGCTCAGGCTCTACAAGGAAATCAAGGGCGAATCCCCTTCCAAGGGGATGCTGCCTTATTCGACCGACTGGTTCATGAGCTGGCAGCCGAATATTCACTCCTCCCTGTTCATGGATATTTACCGCTTTCTGGTCGTCAATGCCGGAATCGACGGCGTGCAGGCGTTGATTACCGCCTATCGCCTATATCTCGACCAGGTGCAAGGTATAGAAGATGCCGAGCCCGCGCTGAGCATTACCCGTGCATGGTTTCTTGTCCGTTTTTTCAGGGCGGGGATGATGCAGCTTTCTCCATGCAAGGAATGCGGCGGCTACTTTGTGGCCCACGCGCATGAGCTGCACGACAACTATGTGTGCGGCATCTGCCATCCTCCCGCGCGCGCCGGGAAAACCAAGGCGGCCAAACAGGCCTCAATCGCAGCGGCGTTGCAAGCCGCCTGTTGATCGCGCAAGACAGGCAAGCCGTTCCGTTTGCGGCTTACACCTGGCCAATAAATGCGCAAATGCGCGCCTATCCGCTTCCAATCTCGCCGAATTAATCTAGAATGCACACATAGGCTTTGCAGGCGGCAATGCGGAGCAGGCAAAAATGGGCGCGTATCCTCTTCGCGCGGGGGTAATCAATAACAAGGAACGCTGGCATGGCGGTAATCGTCGGTTATGTGGTGGTGCTGTTATCGGTGTTCGGCGGGTTTGCACTGGCTGGGGGGCATCTTGCCTCGTTGCTTCAACCGATAGAATTGCTAATGATCGGCGGCGCCGCAGCGGGCGCCTTTATTGTGGGCAATACCGGCAAGGCGATCAAGGCGACGCTCAAAAGTTTGCCGAAGACCATGAAGGGAACCAAGTACAGCAAGGAAATATACATGGAACTGATGGCCTTGTTGTACGAATTGCTGAACAAGGTGCGCAAGGAAGGCTTGATGTCCATCGAAGGCGACGTGGAAGAGCCTGCGGAGAGCGCGATTTTCGCCAAATACACCAAGGTGGTAGGGGATCATCATGTGATCGAATTCATGACCGACTATTTGCGCATTATGGTCAGCGGCAACCTGAACGCGATGGAAATCGAAAATTTGATGGATGTGGAAATCGACACACATCACCACGAGGAAATGCTGCCTTCCCATACCATCGCCAAGCTTGCCGACGGCATGCCGGCTTTCGGTATCGTCGCGGCGGTGATGGGCGTGGTGCATACCATGGCATCGGTGGGCCTGCCGCCGTCCGAGTTGGGGATGTTGATCGCGCACGCATTGGTAGGTACATTTTTAGGCATTCTACTGGGCTACGGCTTCGTTGGCCCGCTGGCTACGCAACTGGAACAGAAGGCCATGGAAGGCACCAAGATACTCAACGTTATCAAGGTGACGCTGCTGGCCAATCTTAACGGCTATGCGCCGGCGATGGCGGTCGAGTTCGGTCGCAAGGTGCTGGATTCCACCGAACGCCCGGGCTTCCTGGAGCTGGAAGAGTATGTCAAACAAAAACGCTAATTAGGAAGACTGGTAAGTGGCGGGTAGTGAATAGGGAGTGGAAACCCACTCGCCGTTCACCATACGCCGCTCACCGCGCACCGCATGGCTGATGATAAAAACAAAAAACCGATTGTCGTAAAGCGTATCAAAAAAGTGGTGGGCATGCCGCACGGCGGATCGTGGAAAATTGCCTATGCCGACTTTGTTACGGCGATGATGGCGTTCTTCCTGCTGATGTGGCTGCTCGGCACGACCAACAAAGGCGATCTGGAGGGGATCGCCGAATATTTCAAAATGCCGCTCAAGGTCGCATTGTCCGGAGGCAAGGTTTCCGGCGAAACTACCAGTTTCATCCAGGGCGGCGGACAAGACCTTACACGCGCCGAAGGGCAGGTAAAGCTGGGCGGGACATCCGCCGAAAAGAAAGTTATTGATCTTGAGAAAATCAAACAGGAAGTGTTGCGCAGCCAGCGCGAGAGGGAAGCCGAAAAACTTAAACAATTGAAAGCCAGCATTGAAAAGGCCATCGAGAGCAACCCCAAGCTTCAACAATTCAAGAAACAGATCCTGCTCGACATCACTAGCGAAGGCTTGCGTATCCAGATTGTCGATGAAAAAAATCGCCCGATGTTCCAGCTCGGCAGCGCCCAATTGGAGTCATATACCAAGGAAATTCTGCATGAGATCGGCAAGATGCTGAATGAAGTGCCCAACAAAGTAAGCATTTCCGGACACACCGACGCGGCTCTTTATGGTGGAGGAGCCAAAGGTTACAGCAATTGGGAATTATCCGCGGACCGCGCCAATGCCTCGCGCCGCGAATTGATTGTGGGGGGGATGGCGGAAGAAAAGATCATCCGGGTGGTGGGATTGTCTTCTGCGGTGCTGTTCAATAAGGAGGATCCGTTAAATCCAACCAATCGCCGCATCAGCATGATCGTGATGAACAAGAAGGCCGAAGAGGCAGCCAGCCGTGACGGCGGTACGGTCGGCGGCGATCCCGCAGAGAATGATGCGGAATCCGGTGACGCCAGTGCGAATGAGACGCCGGCAGAAACGCCGCCAAACAACGAAGTCGCGCCGGCTGTTCCGGCAGCGCAGCAGCCTTAATCCCGTGAATTGGCGGGGGTTTATTTCGCTGTTCCCGCGAAGAAAATTGAACTTCGCCGTTTAAAGTGCAAATTGCGGTTTGCGCCGTCTCAAGAGGCTGGAGGCTGTAAGTTTACTGCGTGGAGATATGCAAATATTGAACAATATGAAAATCAGCACCCGATTAATCCTACTCCTGTGTTTCATGCTCAACGGATTGGTATTAATCGGCGGGGTGGGGCTGTGGTGGCGGATGAAGTGCGCAAGCTGGCGGAGAAATCCGCGCAGCCGGCCAATGAAATTGATCGGGTAACCAATTCGCTGAACCAGAAATCTGCCCATGTCGAGGAGGCCTGCGTTCCCTGCAGGCGACCCAGGAGCATATCGAGCGGGTTTCGACCGTGCTGACCGAGGCGGGAGAGGCGGTCACGAAATCCAGCCACGGGGTGAACGATATTGCCGCATCGGTCGGCGAACAAAGCCTGGCGAGCAACGAGATTGCGCGCAATGTGGAAAAGATTGCGCAAATGTCGGAAGAGAATCATGCGGCACTGGAATCGAACACCGGGGGTATTTTGCGCCTGGAGCATCTGGCCAATGAATTGCAGGCTGCGGCGGGCCGATTTAAAGTGTAACGGGGAGATCGGGCTATGCCCGGCAGGATGGGCACAGCCCACCATGCGATGTATAAAAAGGATCAGCAGCAATGCAAAATAAGAATGCCTATGTTTCACAAAAGGAGGTTCCGTTTCCGGCGGGCGGCGTCATTGTTTCAAAAACTGACACCAAAGGTATTATTACCTATGCAAACGACGCGTTCGTGGCGATCTCCGGCTATTCGCGAGAAGAACTGATCGGCAAGAGCCACAACATCGTACGCCACCCCGATATGCCTCCATCGGCCTTCAAATGGCTGTGGGATACGCTGAAAGCCGAACGTCCATGGCGCGGCGTGGTTAAGAACCGCTGCAAGAATGGCGATCACTACTGGGTGCGTGCCACCGTTGCGCCGATTGTCGAAGGAGGTCAGATTACTGGCTACGTATCGGTGCGCAAGGCCCCGACCCGCGAGCAGATTGCCGGGGCGGAGGGGCTATATAAGGAATTGAACAGGTCAGGCGCGCAGATCGCCTCAAAATACGAGCGGTACAAATTCAAGAACTGGTCGCTGAAAACCAAGTTGCAGGCAGTAATAATCATTCCGCTGGTGTTGTTTTCCATTACCGGGCAGATTGTGGTCTGGAGCGAATTGCAGCGGGACATACACAGCAGGGCGTCGGAAAGAGGCAGCCAGGTAGCCAGCCAGATTATCGACAGCGCGAATATGCTGATGCTCACCGGGCAAATCAGCGATGTAAATAATCGCAAAATGCTGCTGCAGAAGATCGAGTCATCGGGGAATATAAAATCCGCGCGAATGGTGCGAAGCCAGCAATTGATCGATCAGTATGGCGCAGGATTGCCGGAGGAGGCGCTTAAGGACGATTTGCAGCGCCAGGCGATGGAGAGCAGGATGCCGCGCGTCGAACTGGCTAAAGACAAGCTGGGCGAACCGGTTCTGCGGGTTATCACACCTTATCTGGCGAGCAAGAATTTCCGCGGCACGGACTGTACGGGTTGCCATGCAGCTCAGGAGGGAACGGTGCTTGGCGCGGCGGATGTGGCAATTGACCTCAGGCAGGATTTGCTGGTGGCGGAAAAAAGATCATGGATGATGTTCGGGGGGCAGGTATCATTGCTTACTTTCCTGTTCTTTTTCATCGGTTACTGCGTCGAGAGATATGTACGCCGCCCGGTTCGTGCCGTGGGCAAGGAGTTCAGGAATATCATGGAGGGAAATCTCGATACCGAGATGGATATTTCAGTCGGGGATGAGATGGGGTTGTTGCTGTGCGAAATTCAAACCATGCAATGTTACTTGCGCACCATGGTGGACGAAATTGTCACCCCGGTCGGGCAGATGCAGCGGCGCATTGTGGATATGGATGCCAGGGTGTCCAGCGTAGCGGATAACGCTATTGACGAACAGGGCCATATCCAGCAGATTGCGAGCACTGTCGAGGAGTTCAGTCAGTCGATTGCCGAAGTGGCAAACATGGCGGCCGATTCGCTCAACGATGCGCGGGCAATGGAGGCAATCATTCTGGCGAACGCCAACCGGATGCATGGCGAGATTAACCCGCAGATGAGCAAGGCTGTGAATGCCTTGCAGGTTTCCAGCAGTACGATTGCCGACCTTAATGCCGCCATCCAGAAGATCGGCACGATTGCGAGTGCCATCAAGGACATAGCCGAGCAGACCAACCTGCTGGCATTGAATGCGGCGATCGAGGCGGCACGTGCCGGCGAGCAGGGGCGGGGTTTTGCGGTGGTGGCGGACGAAGTGCGCAAATTGGCCGAGCGCACCGCGACCAGCACCAAGGATATTGCTGGCACAATCAGCGAGATTGATGCAATATCGAGCGCTGCCGTGATATCCACGCAGGGCGCGATAGGTGACGTTGAGGCCGGAGTTGCCCTGGTTCACCTGAATAGCGAAGGGCTGAAAAAGATCAAGGCTGCAATGACTAATGTGGACGAGCGTATGGAACATATTGCCACGGCCTCGAAGGAACAGTCTGCGGCAAGCGAGAGTGTGGCAAATAGCCTGGAACGTGTCACTGAACTGGTGGATCATAATGCGCAATCCGCCAGGGATGCAAAACTGGCTGCGGAGGTATTGGCCAAATCGGCTGAAGAGTTGAGAAAAGCAGGATATCCGCTGACTAAATGTGCGATGAGGTAAAGTAGGAGCCGCGAGCAGTAAGCGGGGGAGTGGTTTTTCCGCCCGCCGTTCGCCGCTCAAGAGCTTAGGAGAGAGAAATGTCGGATCTGTTAAAAAACATTGATGCCCGCGCCAAGCTGGCGGGAACCAACAAGCTGGAAATCCTGATGTTCACACTTGGCCTGGACAAGCGCACCGGGCGCGAAGAGACTTTCGGCATCAACGTATTCAAGGTGCGCGAAGTGATGCGCATTCCGAAAATCACCCGCGCGCCGGAAATGCCGCCGTCGGTTGAGGGCATGGTTAGTTTGCGCGGCGCGCTGGTTCCGGTAATCGATTTGGCCAAGTATACGGGTGTTGAAACCGACGATAAATCGGAAATCATGATTGTCACCGAATATAACGGCCACACCCAGGGTTTTCTGGTCAAGGCGGTGGATAATATTTTGCGCCTGGACTGGGCGGCGATGCGTGTCCCGCCGGCGATGCTGGTCGCCGAATTGGGCGGCCTGGTCACGGCGATTACCGAGTTGAAAGATGGACGTCTGGTGATGATGCTGGATGTGGAAAAGGTGCTTTCAGAAACCAGCCATTTCGATACCGATGAGATGATTTTAAAAAGCGTGAGACCGCTGGGCAAGGAACGCACCGTGTTTTTTGCCGACGACTCTTCGGTGGCGCGTAACCAGATCGCGCGCACGCTCGATGCGATGCAGGTAAAGTACATTTCGGCAATTAACGGACGTCAGGCGTGGGAAGAACTGTCGAAGATGGCGGATTACGCCGATGCTTCACATACGCCGCTAAAAGATATGATGCAGGTGATTTTGACCGACGTGGAAATGCCTGAGATGGATGGCTATATGCTGACGCGCAAGATAAAGGGGGACAAGCGGTTTTCCGGTATTCCGGTGCTGATGCACTCATCGTTGAGCAGTACATCCAACCAGCAGCTCGGCAAGACGGTTGGAGTGGATGAATACGTGCCGAAGTTTGAGCCGCAGAAGCTGGCGCAGACACTGGCGCGGTTGTTGACTTGAGACAGTTAATAGCAGCCGTTGGCCGTCAGCCGCTAGTTGAGTTTGAAGCTACGCGGATTGATTGACGGCTAGTGGCTAACGGCTGCCTTGATTAGGAGAGAAAAATGGCTTACACGGATGAGATGTTGGACAATAACCAGGAAGATTTGCTGGGGCATATTGATGCGCGCACCAGTCTGGCCGGCACCAACAAGATGGAAATTCTGTTGTTCAACCTGGGCAGCAACGAGAAATTCGGTATCAATGTGTTCAAGGTCAAGGAAGTTTGCCAGGTGGGCAAGATCACGCGTACACCGAACATGCCGAGCGGGGTGGACGGCATCATCAGCCTGCGCGGGCATGTGATGCCGGTGCTGAACCTGGCGAATTTCATGGGGGTGCGCCAGACTGAGAAGTACCACACCATGATGGTGGCGGAATACAGCAACCATATTTTGGGATTTCTGGTTAAGGAGGTGGATCGCATCATCCGTGTGGACTGGGACAGGGTGCGCGCGACTGAAGGGATGCTTTCCGACAAGGGGGCGCTGATCACCGCGATTACCGAATTGCCGGATGGGTCGCTGATTTCGATTCTGGATGTTGAGCAAATCCTGGTGAACGCATTTGGCGACGATGTTGTGGGGAATGTCGAACGTGTGGAGTCGGAGCATGGCTTGTGTGTTTTCTTTGCCGACGACTCGATGGTGGCGCGCCGGAAAATCGCCGAGGTTCTCGATAAAATGGGCGTCAAGCACATTCAAGCAACCAATGGCTACGAGGCGTGGGAAAGACTCAAGGCGATGGCGGATACCGCGCAGAGCACGGAAGCGGATCTGCGCGACCAGTTCCAGGTGATTCTGACCGACGCGGAAATGCCGGAGATGGACGGCTATGTGTTGACCCAGAACATCAAGGCGGATCACCGCTTTGACGGCATACCGGTGGTGATGCACTCGTCGCTGTCATCGGATGCGAACCGCGCAATGGGGCGTCGCGTTGGGGTGGATCACTATGTGCCGAAGTTCGATTCGATCATGCTGTCGTCGACGCTGCGGCCGCTGTTGACATAAGAGAAGTAAAGAGGGAAGTGAGAAGGGTGAAGGGTTAAACCCTTGGACACCGCAGGTGCGCTCACTTAACTCTTGAGCGCCAAAGGCGCGAACCCTTCACGGGTTATTTAGGAGCTTGATATGGGAATAGAAGGTACAAAATTTCTGGTGGTGGATGATTTTTCCACGATGCGCCGCATCGTGCGCAACCTGCTCAAGGAGCTCGGCTTCGTGAATGTTCAGGAGGCGGAAGACGGGGTGGAAGCTCTGGCTAAGCTGCGTGCCGAAACGTTCGATTTCGTGGTGTCCGACTGGAACATGCCCAACATGACGGGCATCGAACTGTTGCGCGCGATCCGCGCGGATGACAAACTCAAACACCTGCCGCTGCTGATGGTGACGGCGGAGGCCAAAAAGGAAAACATCATCATGGCGGCGCAGGCGGGCGCAAGCGGTTATGTGGTGAAGCCGTTCACGGCTGCCACGCTGGATGAAAAATTGAAGAAAATCTTTCAGAACTTCCCAAATCTACAAAAGTGAGTGATGCCATGAGTAATACTGCAAGCGGGGATTCGGACGACCTCGAGGCGCTGTTCGACAGCATCGTGGCGGCCAATGCTGCCGAAACCGAGACCGATTGTGCGGTTGCTGGCAACGAGGACGGCACCGGGAAGGTGATCAACCAGATCGGGCACATGGCGCGAAAACTGCATGACACGTTGCGCGAGCTGGGGTTGAACAAGGAAATCGAAAAGGCGGCGGCCTCCATCCCCGATGCGCGCGACCGCCTGAACTATGTGGCGACCCTGACGCAACAGGCGGCGGAGCGGGTGCTGAATGCGACCGACGCGGCGCAGCCGATCCTGGAGAAGGTGGAAGTCGAATCGCATCGCCTGTCCGGTCAATGGCAGTTGCTGTTCGAGAAAAAGCTGGATGTGATGCAGTTCAAGGAACTTGTCATGCAAACCCAGGCATTTCTTCATGAGGTGCCCAAACAGACCAAGGCGACCAATTCCCACCTGATGGATATCATGATGGCGCAGGATTTTCAGGATCTGACCGGGCAGGTCATCAAGAAAATCATTGAAGTGACAAAGAACATGGAGCAGCAGCTTGTGTCGTTGTTGCTGGAAAACGCGCCGCCTTCGGTCAAGGCAGAATTCGACGCGGGATTGTTGAATGGCCCGGTCATCAATGCGGCGGGACGTTCGGACGTGGTGACCAATCAGGACCAGGTGGATGATTTGCTGGAAAGCTTGGGGTTTTAAATGGAGAAGGGATAAGGGGTAAGACATAAGGGTGGCGATGCGAAGGCTTTCCCCTTCTCTCTTCACCCTTCTCTCTTCCCTTACTAGGAGAATGAAATGAACGACTTTGCCGGTATGGAAGAATTGCTGAGCGATTTTTTGCTGGAGGCGGGCGACATGCTGTCCGAAGTGGATAGCAAGTTGATGGATCTGGAGAAACGCCCCGACGACAGCGGCCTGCTCAACGAGATATTCCGCGGTTTTCACACCATCAAGGGCGGCGCTGGGTTCCTTAATGCGACCGAATTGGTCACGTTATGCCACCTTACCGAAAACCTGTTCGATAAACTGCGCAACCGCGAATTGACCCTGAGCGCCGAACTCATGGATGTGATTTTTGCGGCAACCGCCGAAGTGCGCAGGATGTTTGGCGCGTTGCAGCAAAATTTTCAACCGAGCGCAGCCCCCGCAGACATCCTGGATAATCTGAAGGCGGCATTGAGCGGGCAGGCGGTTTCTTCTGCCCAGGCAAAAAAGCAGCAGGCCGCCGCAGCGGCGGCAGCGCCCGGCACCGCATCGAGCGCACGGGTGCCGGGCGCACAGGCGCCAGACGGTGTGGATTGGGATGCCTTATACAAGGCGCTCACCGGCGGCACCGATATTGTGGCTACCGTGGGTGCAACCCGCGATCCGGAAAAAATCGCCGAGGCGGTGTCCGAAGAAGAATCCACAAAAAAGGCATTTGGCCGCCGTACCAGCGATGTGCCGGGCGCCACGGTCGGGCGGCGCGGCGGGGATGTGCCGGCGCAGGAGGCCAAGGAATCGACAATCCGCGTGGACACCGACCGCCTCGACCAGGTGCTCAATCTTTCCGGCGAGATCGGCCTGACCAAAAACCGCCTGACGCATTTGCGCTCCGACATCATTCAGGGACGCAACGATACGGACACCTTGCGCGAGCTCGATCAATCCGTTACGCAACTGGATATGCTGGTGGTGAATTTGCAAAACGCGGTAATGAAAACGCGTATGCAGCCGATCGGCCGCCTGTTCAAAAAATACCCGCGTCTGGCGCGCGATCTGGCGCGGCAACTGGGCAAAGATGTGGAACTGGTGCTGTCCGGCGAGGAAACCGAAATGGACAAAACCATGATCGAGGATTTGAACGATCCGCTGGTGCATCTGGTGCGCAATGCTGTGGATCATGGCGTGGAAACTATCGAAGCGCGCATTGCCGCCGGCAAACCGGAAAAGAGTCTCGTCGAATTGAGCGCGCGCCAGGAAGGCGACCATATCCTGATTACCATCGCGGATGATGGGCGCGGCATGCGTCCCGAGACGATCCGCAACAAGGCGATAGAAAAGGGGCTGATCACCAACGAGGTAGCCAATACGCTGGATGAAAACCAGTGCCTGGAGTTGATTTTTCTGCCGGGCTTCTCGACCAAGGATGAGATCTCCAGCGTCTCGGGGCGCGGTGTCGGCATGGATGTGGTGAAAACCAATATCCAGAAGCTGAATGGCGTCGTCAATATCCAGTCCGAACCGGGCAAGGGAACCGTGTTGACCATCTCGTTGCCGCTTACGCTGGCGATCCTGCCGGTGCTGATCCTGCGCCTCGGCGATCAGTCTTTTGCCGTGCCGTTGTCGATGGTGCGGGAAATCCTGTCGATCACGCCGGATCAGCTGCAACAGGTCTCCGGCAGGGCAACCATGGTGGTGCGAGGTGAAGTGCTGCCGGTGTTGTCGCTGGCGCAGTTGATCGGCTGGGAACAGAGCGACAATCCGGAAGTGGGCGTGCTGATGCAGTTCGGCAGCAACAGTTTTATCCTGTCGGCGGACGGCTTTGCCGGGCACGACGATGTGGTGATCAAGTCGCTGGATACCTTCCGTCCCAAGGGCGTGGCGGGCGTCACCATGTCAAGCGAGGGCGACATAGTGCTGATCCTCGACATCAAGGAACTGCTCAGCGACGTGCGGGGGCATTAGAAAATCGGGGGGTAGAAAGTGGGAAGTAGGGAGTAGGTTTTTCCACTCTCCACTGAGGCGCGCAGCGCCGCTCCACTTCCTACTCCCAAAATTCAAGGAGAAATCATGTTTGGCGGAAAATCAAGGCAGGAAAATCAAGCATTGCAAGCCAGGCTGGCACAGGCCGATCAGGAAGTTGTCGCGCTGCGCGGCGATTTATCCAGGCTGGAGGGCGAACGCGATGCGTTGCGCGCCGAGCTTGAGGGAACGCGCACCGAACATCAGACTTCGGCGCAGTTGCATAGCAATATGCAGGGGTTCGGCGACTCCTTTATCGAGCTGCAAAAATCCCAGGTTGCCGCGGCGTTGGCGTTGCGCGGGGAGAAACAGCATGCCATCGAAGCCGCCAGCGTTTCGGCGAGCAACCGCGAGGCCGTGTTGCAGATCGCAAAGAGTCTGGATGCGCTGTCCGGCGACACGATACAGACTTCGCAGAATGTGCAAAGTCTGACCGAGCGCGCGGCGCAGATCGGCAGCATCGTCCAGCTTATCAAGGAAATTGCCGACCAGACCAACCTGCTGGCACTCAATGCGGCCATCGAGGCGGCGCGCGCCGGCGAGCAAGGGCGGGGTTTTGCGGTGGTTGCGGACGAAGTGCGCAAATTGGCCGAACGCACCGCGAAGGCGACCAGCGAAATCTCGACGATCGTGGTCGCCATCCAGGGCGAAACCGACCGCACCAGGGTGCAGATGGAAGGCTGGGCGGCAAAGTCGCAGGTGTTCAGCAAGGATGTCGCGGGCGTGATGGACAACATGAAGCATTTGCTGGAATTGTCGCACCAGATGGAAGGGACGATTTCCGCTGCGGCACTGCGCAGTTTTGTCGAAGTCGCCAAGATCGACCACATCATTTTCAAGTTCGAAATTTACAAGGTGTTCATGGGCATTTCGGATCGCGACGCGGGCAGTTTCGCACCGCATACCGATTGCCGCCTGGGCAAGTGGTATTTTGAGGGCGAGGGGAAAGACTGTTATTCGAAATTGGACGGGTATGCCGCGATGGCGAACCCGCATCAGGCATTCCATCAGCATGGGCGGGAGGCCGTCACGGCATTCCGTTCCGGCGACCCTTTGCGCGGCATCGGCGTGGCCGGTCAGATGGAAGCCAACAGCATGGAAGTGCTTGCCGCGCTGGAACGCATGGCAGTAGCGGGAGAGCAGGGCGATAGCAGCGTATTGTGCCCTTCACCGGATTGACATGAGCGCGACCATGTTGCCTGAAATATCGGTTGATCCTAAAAACCTTAGTTCAATCCGCAGATTTTCAGAGGGTTGTTGGCCAATATCGCATCACCCGACAGGGAGATCAGCAAGCTCAAGTTACTTGTTGTTTAATCTGCGAAAATCTGTGTAATCTGCGGACAACTGCTTTTTCTAGTTGATTCTAAAACATGACAAATTTTCCCCGCTTCGCCTTGCCTGTCGCATCGATTAGCGGTGTTTTGCTCGTGGGGCATGCGCTGTATTCCGGCAGCCTGGGCACCGCCCTGATCGATGCCGTGATATTTTTGGGCCTGCTGGCTTTTCTGATGATTGTGCTCAGCTGGAACTCACTGCTCGAGCAGCTTGCCGCCGGCGAAGGGCAGGCGGGCCGCGCAGCGTCGCCAGTGCAGGGCGACATGCCGATCATTCACGAAAGCAACGCTTTCCATGTGCAACTGGGCAAGGAACTTGCCAGTCAGCTCACCTCGGCGCATACCGAACTCGGCAACACCCAGACCATACTCAGCGACGCCATCGCCACGCTGGTCGGCACCTTTACCGCGATGGCCGACGAGGTGCGCAGGCAGCAGGCCTTGACGCTGTTTATCACGGATGGCGGGCAGGCTAACGAGGGGCAGAATGCCAAACAAAAATTCCAGCATTTCGTCCAGTCCACATCGGGCGCGATGAATGAATTTGTCGATTCCACCGTGCAGAACAGCAAGCGCGCGATGGAGCTGGTGGAAAAAATGGATGCCATCACCGCGCAGGTTTCCGGCATTCTCGGCATCCTGAACGAAGTGGAGAGCATCGCCAAACAAACCAACCTGCTGGCGCTCAATGCGGCGATCGAAGCAGCGCGCGCCGGCGAAGCCGGGCGGGGGTTTGCCGTGGTGGCGGATGAGGTGCGCAACCTTTCGGAAAGCACCAATAAATTCAGCAAGCAGATCCGCGCCCTGGTGGGCGATGTCAACAAATCTCTGGTCTCCGCAGAACAATCCATCAACAGCCTTGCGGCAACCGACATGACTTTTGTAATAGAGTCGAAACAGCGTGTTGAAACCATGATGGGTGACTTGACCGAGTTGAATACCACCATTGCCAACAATGCCGTGGAATTGAACCAGATCAATGCGAAGGTCGAGCATAACGTGGCCGTGGCGGTATCCACCTTGCAGTTCCAGGACATGAGCTCGCAACTGCTGGCGCATGCGCAGATGCGCTTGGCCGCCCTGCAGGAAGTCGCTGGCGAGATGTGCAAGGGCACGGACAGTCCCAATCGCGGCGAATACCTGGAGCAAATCGCCGCCTATAACCGCTCGCTGCATGAACATGTCGTGTCGCTGGACGCGAAGAAATCCAACCCGGTCGCGCAGGACAATTTCACTACCGGCGACATCGAGTTGTTTTAAAAAGCTGTTCAAAATGGCATTTCAGATATGGTGTGCGCGTAGGGGGGGCACTTATGGCGCCTCAGCAGAGTGCAGCATAGCCCTTTTTCGCCGCATTTCAGCACTGCATTTTTCGGGCGGATAGTGTAATCTGCCGGTGCATTTTCGATAACTTGACGAGCGCAATCAAATGGCTAAAACCGTGTTAACTGTTGACGATTCCGCTTCCATCCGTCAGATGGTGGCTTTTACCCTAAAATCCGCAGGCTATACCGTCATCGAGGCGGCCGACGGTCAGGATGGGCTGGACAAGGCCAGGGCCAACGCGGTCAATCTGGTGCTGACCGACCAGAATATGCCCAAGATGGATGGCCTGACCCTGATCAAGACGCTGCGCGGTTTGCCGCAATACAAGGCCACGCCGATCCTGATGCTGACTACCGAATCCAGCGATGCCATGAAGGCGCAGGGCAGGGCGTCGGGTGCGACCGGCTGGCTGGTCAAACCGTTCGACCCGCAAAAATTACTGGAGGTCGTCAAAAAAGTGATCGGCTAAGCCTGGGCCGGGCACAGCCCGGCCCGCAATTCAGCCTCAGCCGGAATTTTTTACATATCACACTAGGGAATAGCCAATGTCCATCGACATGAGCCAGTTTTATCAGGTGTTCTTCGAGGAGTCCGCCGAACACCTCGCGAGCATGGAAAGCCTGCTGCTCGCGCTCGATCTTGACGCTCCCGACCCGGACCAGTTAAACGCCATATTCCGCGCTGCCCATTCCATCAAGGGCGGCAGCGGCACTTTCGGTTTTACCGACATGACCGAAGTGACGCATATCCTGGAAACCCTGCTGGACGGCATACGCAAAAATGAAATCACAATTACTTCGGACATGGTCGATGCTTTCCTGCAAGCGGGCGATGTGCTGAAAGGCCTGCTGGAGGCGCACCAGAACGGAACCATCGCCGATCCCGCGCCCTCGATTGAAATCCGCGCCAGGCTGGAACAGTTGACTGAGCAAGGCGGCGGGAAGATGGAAATCGCAGGTGCAAACACTCCCGGCGCTGCGCAAGAAATGGCAGAGGCAGCAGCGCATTTCTCGCCGCAGCATATATATCAGATCAAATTCGAAAAATCTCCCGCCATCTTTCCCGGCAAGGCAGAACTCGACAATCTGCTTGAGGAATTGGGCGATATCGGCAAAATTGAAAACCAGGAAATTACCGCAGAATCGGTGACGCTATCGCTGATCACCTATGCGTCAGAAGCCGAATTGCGCGACACTTTTTCGTTCTTCCTGGAGCCAGAGCAGCTGACTATTACGTTGACCGGAGATAAAGCTACAGACGAGAAAACTGGTGCTGATGATGATCAGAGCTATGGCTTCTTTGTCGAACCTGAGCAAATCAAGGCGGCGACCGAAGATGCGCAAGGCTATGGTTTTTTTGTCGAGCCGGATGCGGTCAAATCGGAGGTCGAAAATGCACAGGGTTACGGCTTTTTCACCGATGTGGAAAATCAGCCGCAGCCGCCGGCCGCTACAGCCGCACAACCGGACGAGATGCCGCACCGCCGCGCCACCGATCGGGCGCCTGCGGCTGCCGCCGAAACATCGATTCGTGTCAGCGTGGAAAAGGTTGACCAGATGATCAACTTGGTGGGCGAGCTGGTGATTACCCAGTCCATGCTGGCGGAAATCGCCTCCCATCTGGATCCGGTATCGCACGAAAACCTGATCAACGGGCTGGCGCTGCTCGAGCGCAACACCCGCGAACTGCAAGAGTCGGTCATGTCGGTGCGCATGATGCCGATCAATTTCGTGTTCAGCCGCTTCCCGCGCGTGGTGCGAGACCTGGCCGGCAAGCTCGACAAAAAAGTGCAGCTCAAAATGGTTGGCGAGGGCACCGAGCTGGACAAGGGGCTGATCGAAAAAATCAGCGACCCGCTTACCCATCTGGTGCGCAACAGCCTGGATCACGGCATTGAAATGCCGGATGAGCGCATCGCCAAGGGCAAAGATCCCCAAGGCACCATCACGTTGCGCGCCGCCCACCAGGGCGGCAACATCGTCATCCAGGTGATGGACGACGGCGCCGGGCTGAATCGCGAAAGAATACTGGCCAAGGCCAGGGAAAAAGGCATACCCTTTAATGACAACATCAGCGACGCGGATGTCTGGCTGATGATTTTTGCCCCCGGTTTTTCCACTGCCGCCGTGGTCACGGATGTTTCCGGTCGCGGCGTCGGCATGGACGTGGTCAAGAAAAATATCGAAGGTATCGGCGGTCGTGTCGAAATCGCCTCCAAGGCGGGAGAAGGCAGCACCATTACCATCCGTTTGCCGCTGACCCTGGCGATCCTGGACGGCCTTTCCATCGCGGTGGGCGACCAGCTCTATATCGTGCCGCTCAGCTTTATTACCGAATCCCTGCAACCCAAGCCCGAAGACATCAAGGAAATCAGCGGGCAAGGCATGGTCATTCATGTGCGCGGCGAATACCTGCCGGTGATAGCACTGCATCAGATTTTCAACATCGCGCCCAGGGTCAACAGTCCGGCAGAGGGCATTCTGGTGCTGCTGGAGGCGGAGGGCAAAAAAGTCGCCTTGTTTGTGGACGACCTGGTTAGCCAGCACCAGGTGGTGATCAAGAGCCTCGAAACAAATTACCGCAAGGTGCCCGGCGTATCGGGCGCCACGATCATGGGCGATGGCCGGGTGGCGATGATTATGGATGTGGGCGCATTGATCAAGTTTGCGCAGCAATAAGTTTTGCGGAGCGGGCCGCTCCGGCCGCATCGGCGCAAATGAATGCAGTCAGGCAGCAGGATCTGGCGGTGCTGTTAAAATGATTGGCTCTTCGCGTAATCGAGTGGGTAAATTTCATGGTTTTCAGAGCGCCGGGAGCGTTGACGTGAGTATTTTCAGCCGCAGGTATTCTTCATCGCGCAGCCCATACGCCCGGCGCTGGATAACCCGTA